>Ga0196981_1000059_pt1 | contig 141982 bp, 146 predicted proteins | sample S3_2013CmetaG_FD_155462 | JGI IMG/M metagenome (GOLD analysis project Ga0196981, IMG submission 155462) | Soil microbial communities from Anza Borrego desert, Southern California, United States - S3_20-13C | ecosystem: Environmental > Terrestrial > Soil > Desert | place: USA: California...
CTCCTCTCTTCCTGGGAGGCGTGGGGGCGCCTGCCAACAGAAGCCCTCCACTTTCCCGTATCGAAGGCGCCCTCCTCTCTTCCTGGGAGGCGTGGGGGCGCCTGCCAACAGAAGCCCTCCACTTTCCCGTATCGAAGGCGCCCTCCTCTCTTCCTGGGAGGCGTGGGGGCGCCTGCCAACAGAAGCCCTCCACTTTCCTCGCCCTTTACCCTCTCGCCGTCTTCCGCCCGCGCCCCCACGCGGCTAAACCCTTCGACACTACAGCCGAGGGACCCGATGGCCGACGAGACCCCGCCAGTCGACGAGATGCACTACGAGCAGCTGGCGCAGGACGCCCTGCGCGGCGTCATCCGCTCGGCCCTGGAGCGCGCGGCCATGCCCGAGGGCATCCCCGGGGCGCACCATTTCTACATCACCTTCAAGACCCGCGCGCCGGGCGTCAGCGTGCCGCCGGACGTCATGGCCAAATACCCGGACGAGATGACGGTGGTGCTGCAGCACCAGTACTGGGACCTGAAGGTCGAGGCCGACCGGTTCTCGGTGATGCTGAAGTTCGGCGGCATGCCGAAGGTGCTGTCCATGCCCTATACGGCGGTGACGCGGTTCTACGACCCGTCGGTGCAGTTCCTGCTGCAGTTCGAGTCGCCGGCGACGGTCGAGGAGATCGCGGCGCTGGAGCCGGAGCCGGACGCGCCCCCGCCCTCCACCGGCGACGACGGGCCCAAGGTCGTCTCGCTGGACCAGTTCCGGAAGAAGTAGCCCCTTTTCCCCGGCGCCGCTTGCGCTAACCTCTTGCCTGAACCTGGGCGAGGCGAGCATGGGTCGGGGACTGCTCCTGCTGATACTGGCGGCTCTGCTGGCCGGCGCCGGGCCGGCATGCGGCCAGACTCCCGCGGGCCGCTTCGACGGCTGGGCCACGGCGGTGATCGCGGCGGACTGGCGTGACGGCGGCGGCCAGCCGATCCAGGCCTTCGACAATGCGCGGCGCGACGTGACTCGGGGCTTCATCGAGGCGGGCCTGCCGCGCGAGGCCCTGGTCGACCATTCGCTGCGGCCCGACGCGGCTGACCCGGTCACCGCCGCGGAAGCGCTGCGGAACGTGACCGACGTGGCCGCCCGGGCGCCGCGCGGCTGTCTGCTCTATTTCACCTCGCACGGCTCGCCCCGGGGCATCGTCTTCGGCCCCGACGCCATCCTCGAGCCGGCCGACATGGCCAACCTCGTGCGCCACTGGTGCGGGACGCGCCCGACCGTGGTGATCGTCTCGGCCTGCTATTCCGGCGTCTTCGTCAATGCGCTGGCGGGGCCCAACCGGATGGTCCTGACGGCGGCCAGCCGCGAGCGGACCTCGTTCGGGTGCGGGGCCGAAGAGACGTATCCGTGGTTCGACGGCTGCGTGATCGAGACCCTGCAGGCGGCGACGGATTTCCTCGCACTGGCGGCCGGGACGCGGGCCTGCGTGGCGCGCAAGGAGGCGGCGGCCGGGGTCACGGTCCCGTCCGAGCCGCAGCTGTTCGTCGGCGCCGAGATGCAGCTGCGGCTGCCGACGCTGCGCTTTCAGCGGAGCGGGGGATGACGCTCGCCGTGGATGCGGACGGCTGGTCGCCGGCGGCCTGCCATTGCGGCACGGTGCGCTTCCGGGTGCGGCTGAGCGAGGGGCTGGCCAGCGCGCGGCGCTGCGACTGTTCGCTGTGCCGGATGCGCGGGGCCGTGGCGGTGACGGCCGGGCCGGGCGGGGTCGAGGTGCTGGAGGGGGCCGAGGCGCTGACGGAATACCGGTTCAACACCGGCGTGGCGCGGCATTGGTTCTGCTCGACATGCGGCATCTACACCCACCACCGGCGGCGCTCGAACCCGAACGAGTACGGGGTCAACGCGGCCTGCCTTGAGGGGGTCAGCCCGTTCGACTTCGCCGAGGCGCCGGTCAACGACGGTGGGCATCACCCCAGCGACGGCGGCGGGGGCGTGGTGGGCGTGTTGAGGTACGAGAGATTACGATAACCCGCTCATCCCCGCGAAGGCGGGGACCCAGTCCTGTCCAGCCTGACACCGGCGCTTCCGGACTGCCGACAAATGCCCCGGGTCTTCCGCCCATCACCCAAAGCACTGGGTCCCCGCCTTCGCGGGGATGAGCGGAATTATGGCCGCGGAAACACCCGGATCGTGATCCGCTCGCGCTCGCCCTCGTGGCGTTCGACCAGCAGGCGGGCGACCTGGGCGTCGTCGTGGAACAGATAGCCCTTGATGGCGTCGAGCAGGGCCTTGGCGAGGTTGTCCAGGTCGATGTGCGGCGGATCGCCGACATGCTCCATGCGGATCTCGACGACGAAATCCCCCCAGGAGGGGCGCGACACCCACTCCTTGCGCATGAACTCATAGACCAGCGGCTTGTAGTATTTGGCCTGGGTGGTCAGGCCGTCGATGGTGATCTCGACGGTCTCGCCGATTTCCCGGAGGCGGACCTTGCCCGTGCCGATCCAGCCCGCCGTCAAGGGCGGCACCCGGGCGGGACCTCGCCGACCAGGGTCGCCGTGCGGATCATGACGGGCGGGGTCAGCTGCTCTTCGGCGTCGGCGGGCGACATCTGGATGCGCCGGGCGACATCGAGCCCCTCGACCACACGCCCGAAGGCGGCGAAGCCCTGGCCGTCGGGATTGCGCCTGCCGCCGAAATCGAGGCTGGGCGTATCCCGCGTGACGATGAAGAAGCTGGAGGTGGCGGTGTCCGGGCCGTCGCGGGCCATGGAGATGGTCCCGGCCGTGTGGCTGAGGCCGGTGTCGCGGGTGCGCTCCAGCGGGATCGGCGGGCGCAGGTCGTCGTCAGAGCCGCGCGGCGTGGCGGCCTGGATGACGTCGATGGGGTTGGGATTGTCGTTGGTCGCGCTGACGACGGTGCGGAAGAAGCTGCCGCCCGCGTAGTCGCCGTCGGTGACGTAGCTGAGAAAGTTGCAGACGGTCAGCGGCGCCCGCTCAAGCTCCAGCTCGACGACCATGCGGCCGGCGTCGGTCTCGAACACCACCCGGGGCCGGTCGGCGCCGTTGGCCGTGGTCGCGCAGGCCGAAAGCGCCAGCGCCGCCGCCATGATCATCGTCCGCATCGCCGGCTCATCCGCCTTGTCCCCTCGCCTCTCCGTGCTACACCGCCGCGCATCCTCCCGTCACGCCTGAAGAGCCTCGCCGTCATGAGCAACGCCCGCATCGAAACCGACACCTTCGGCCCGATCGAGGTCGCCCCGGACCGCTACTGGGGGGCGCAGGCGCAACGCTCGCTGGGGAATTTCAAAATCGGCGAGGAGACGCAGCCGTTGCCGATCGTGCGGGCGCTGGGCATCGTCAAACGGGCTGCGGCCGAGACCAATATGGCGCTGGGCAAGCTGGACCCGACGATCGGCGAGACCATCGTCAAGGCGGCGAACGAGGTCATCGAGGGCAGGCTCAACGATCATTTCCCGCTGGTGGTCTGGCAGACGGGGTCGGGCACCCAGTCGAACATGAACGCCAACGAGGTGATCTCGAACCGCGCCATCGAGATGCTGGGCGGCGAGATGGGCTCGAAGACGCCGGTCCATCCCAACGACCACGTCAACATGAGCCAGTCGTCGAACGACACCTATCCGACGGCCATGCATGTGGCCTGCGCCGAGCAGGTGGTGAAGACGCTGATCCCGGCGCTGAAGCATCTGCACGCGGCGCTGAAGGCCAAGAGCGACGCCTGGCAGGGCATCATCAAGATCGGCCGCACCCACACCCAGGACGCCACGCCGCTGACGCTGGGCCAGGAGTTCGGCGGCTATGCCCAGCAGGTCGCCAACGGCATCGAGCGGATCGAACAGACCCTGCCAAAGCTGATGGAGCTGGCCCAGGGCGGCACCGCCGTGGGCACCGGGCTGAATGCGCCGGTCGGGTTCGCGGAGACGGTGGCGGAGAAGATCGCCGCCATCACCGGCCTGCCCTTCGTCACGGCGCCCAACAAGTTCGAGGCGCTGGCCGCGCACGACGCCATGGTATTCAGCCACGGGGCCATCAACACGGTGGCGGCCTCGCTGTTCAAGATCGCCAACGACATCCGCTTCCTCGGCTCGGGCCCGCGCTCGGGGCTGGGCGAACTGGCCCTGCCGGAGAACGAGCCGGGCTCGTCGATCATGCCGGGCAAGGTCAATCCGACCCAGTGCGAGGCTCTGACGCAGGTCTGCGTGCAGGTGTTCGGCAACCACGCGGCGGTGACCTTCGCGGGCTCGCAGGGGCATTTCGAGCTGAACGTCTTCAATCCGGTGATGGCCTACAACTTCCTGCAGTCGGTGCGGCTGATGGCCGACGCCGCGGTGTCGTTCACCGACAACTGCGTGGTTGGGATCGAGCCGCGCGAGGACAACATCAAGCGGGGGCTGGAGAACTCGCTGATGCTGGTCACGGCGCTGAACGGACGGCTGGGCTATGACGCCTGCGCCAAGATCGCCAAGACGGCGCACAAAAACGGCACCACCCTGCGCGAGGAGGCCGTCGGCGGCGGCTATCTGACGAACGAGGAGTTCGACGAATGGGTTCGGCCGGAGAAGATGATCTCGCCGGGGTGATCGACGCTTCCTGAACCGGCGGGAAACCTGTCTGGACGTGCTGCTCGCTCCGGAGTGAGTCGCCCTCAGGGCTTCTCGCGGATGGTCCGGCCGACCGGAGCCAGCGCCAGCCTGGCCAGTTCGAGGTCCTTCAGCGCGAAGGGAATGCCGATGATCGAGACGAACTCGACCACGGCGATGATCAGGTGCGTCAAGGCGAGGTACCAGCCGGCGAAGATGAACCAGATCACGTTCAGCACCACGCCGACGCCGCCTGTGCCCAGATCCTCACGGCCCGTGGCCGCGTCGCGCCAGACGACCTCGCGGCCGAACGGCCAGAACGAATAGCTGGCGATCCGCCACGCGGCGAAGCTCCACGGCAGGCCGACGACGGTCAGAGCCAGGATCGCCCCGCCGAACAGCCAGAGCAGGCCGGACAGCCAGCCGCCGAAGATGAGCCAGAGGACGTTGAGCACGAGTCGGATCATGCCGCCATGTTAGGGGCCTCGGCGCGCTTCCGTTCGTGAATTCGCCGTAAGCGGGGTCGGCTCGCCGGGTCTCAGTGCGTCTCGGCCCAGCGCGCCTTGGCCTCGTCCTTCGTGACGTTGAGATGGACGTGGGCGTCGACGTGGTCGACCCAGCTGACCGGGATCATGTGGTGTTTGAAGCCCGAGCCGAGGTCCAGCTTGGCCAGTTCGATCTGGTCGCCCCGCACATGATCGACGCGGCCGACGTGCGCACCGTCGGAACCGACGACTTCGAGGCTTTCGCGGATTTGAGACGGGTCTACCATGGGACGCTCCTGACGATGTGGATGTCGGGAAACCGTTCGGCCGCGGGTCGGGTTGCATAACGGAGGCTTCATGGGCGAGATCGTCAACCTGAACCGGGTGCGCAAGGATCGCGCCCGGGCCGAGGCGAAGACCGCGGCGGCCGGCAATCGCGCCGCGCATGGCCGGTCGAAAGCCGAACGGACGAAGGCGGACAAGGAACGGGCGCGGGCGGACAGCCTGCTGGACGGCTCGAAGCTGGAGGACTGAGATGGGCGAGATGCCGCGCACCCGCCACGGCCTGATCCCGATGCTGGTGGCGATCCGCGTCGCCAGCGAGCGCAAGCGGCGCGAGGCCGAGGCCGCCGCCGCCGCGAGCGCGGAGGCGGCGGAGAAACCGAAGAAGAAGCGCGGCTGGTTCGGCTAGACCGCCGAGACCTTGGGCGCCCGGATCAGCAGGACCTGGCCGGCCAGCACCAGCGCCAGACCGGCCAGCGCCGGCCAGCCGAAGCGGGCGTTCTCGAACAGCACCGAGACCAGCATGGCGATGGGCGGCGTCAGGGCCGAGATGTAGCTGGCCAAGGCGTAGCCGCGGGCGCGGGCGACGCTGAAATAGACCACGAAGGCGATCACGGAACCGAACACCGACAGGTACAGCAGCGACCCGAGGTAGGTGAAGCTCGGCTCGATCGACCATTCGACTCCGGTGGCCAGGCCGTAGAGGGCGAGCAGGCCGGCGCCATAGGCCATCGCCCAGGCGGTCGACGGGATCACCGCCGACCCGGCGTTCTGGCCGCGCCAGGCGAAGTAGTTGCCGAAGGCGGAGGCGGCCACCGCCGTCACGGCGAAACCGACGCCGGTCGCGCTGGCCGTGTCGAGGCCGGCGCCCAGCACTTCCGAGCCTGACAGCACAGCGACGCCGACCACGCCCAGAGCCGCTCCACCCCACGAAAGCGCGGCGGCCCGCTGCCGGGCGGCGATGCGGAACAGGATCAGGTTGAGAAGCGCGAGCGAGGCGAAGATCACCGCCACGACGGCCGAGGGGATCCGCCCCTCGGCGGCGTAGGTGAAGCTGTAGCTGATCGAGAAGGCGAAGACGCCCTGCCCCGCCGCGGTCAGATGCTGGTTGAGGGTGAGCGTCACGGAGCGGCGCGTGATCAGACAGCCGGCGAAGATCAGGATGGCGGCGAGACCGAAGCGCCAGACGATCGAGGCGAGCGGCGCGACCTGGCCGAGTTGCAGGGTGATCGCATACCAGGTCGTGCCCCAGATCGCCGCGCACAGGGCGACGCCGCCGATCGCCCACAGGGTCGCACGGGACAGACCGGTCGGCGGCGGCGAAACGAGAGACCCGGAGGAAGCGGACATCCTCGCCAAGTGGATGAGCCGGAGACCGGACGCAAGCCGAGGAATCCGGACCGCGCCACAAGGCAGGCTTATGAGCCCCTTCCAAAGGGCGGGGCGGTGGTCAGGCCCGCAGCTTGAGCGCCATCCGCGCCTCCGGCGGCACGCGGTCGTAGACGCCGGGCGGACGGATGTTCAACGAGGCGCGCGCGGCCTCCAGGGGCACGGCGAACAGGGCCTCATAGTCGAGCCCCGGCAGCCAGCGCGCGGCGCGGCCGTTGCGCCAGGCCTGAAAGACGGCGCGCCGGGCGGGGACGGCCGGGTTCTCGCGCTGGATCTCGCGGGCCCCGCCCCAGCCGATCAGGGCAAAGCCGAAATTGCCCGTCTGGGCGTGGGAGAAGGCGACGACGCAAGCCTCGCCCAGCGCGTCGGTCTCATAGCCCGTCAGGACGTGCCAGACATCGTGCACGTCCCGCAGTCGGCGGGAATACCAGAAGATAGGGTGCGGGGCGTCCGTCAGCGGCGTGACCTTGCGCGCCTCCACGGCCAGTCCCTCGGCCGTGAACCCCCGCGCCTGGCGGAAACGCCGGTAAGCGGCGCCCACCGTGCCCGGCCTGAAACGCGCCAGCCACACCGGATCGTCCAGCTTGTGCGCCAGTTCCTCGCGCAGGAAGGCCTGGCGGCCGCCTTCCATGGTCTTGAGCATGCGGTTGTAGCCGCGGGCGATCGAGCGTCCCGACAGGGCGCGCATGATCTCGAACACCTGGGCGGTGTCCTCCTTGTCGCGGATCAGCCGCCGGAAGGCGCGCAAGGCCGTCAGCGGCTCTACACGCGGGGGCCGGTAGGGTTCGACGCTGTAGAAGTCGGCGGTCGCTGTCATGCGGCGATCCTGTGCGGGACATCTTAACATAGCGCGTAGGGAACTTCGGGTGAACAGGGTCAGGAACCGGCGGCCGCTCGCCGCGGAGGCCCGGCTCCGCTAGGTTCGCCCCATGCTCAGAAAACGCTCCGTCTCCCTGTCCGGACACGCCACCTCGGTGGCGCTGGAGCCGGAGTTCTGGGCTGTGCTGGACGCCGTGGCGGCGGAGCTGAAGCTGACCCACGCCGGGCTGATGAAGCGGATCGACGAGCGGCGCGGACGCAGACCGCTGGCCTCGGCCTGCCGGCTTCTGGCGCTGGCCTGGACGGGCGGAGACCGTTCTTTCGCCGAACAGCAGTCGTCCGATTGACAGCGACCAGGGTTGGCGCATCCTCCACCCTGGAGAGCGCATCATGATCGACAGCAGACTGATCCCCGCCGGCCTCGTGGGCGGCCTTCTCGCCGTCGGGCTGATCGGCGGAGGCGCCCTGATCGGTCAGGGCGTCGTCAACGCCCGGGTCGGCGACCGGTCGGTGACCGTGAGGGGGCTGGCCGAGCGCGACGTGCAGGCGGACCTGGCGGTGCTGCCGCTGCGCTTCACCGTTTCGGGCGAGGTGCTGTCGGAGGTGCAGGCGCGCATCGACACCGACCTGGGGGTCGTGCGCCGGTTCCTGACGGCGCAGGGCTACCCGGCCGACGCCGTGACCCTGGGCCGGCTCGAGGTGTCGGACCGGCTCTCACGCGAGTACGCCCAGCAGGACGGCGGCCCGCGCTTCATCCTGGCCCAGACGGTGATCGTGCGAACCACCGACGTGGCGCGGGTGCAGGCGACGACGCGGGCGATGAACGATCTGGTCCGCCAGGGCGTGGTGCTGCAGGACTTCACCGGCCCGACCTACATCTTCACCAAGCTCAACGACGTCCGCCCGGCCATGATCGCCGAGGCGACGGCGTCGGCCCGCACCGGCGCCGCACAGTTCGCCAAGGACTCGGGCGCGCCGCTGGGGCCGATCCGGCAGGCGACGCAGGGCTCGTTCGAAATCCTGCCGCGCGAGGGGTATGGCGACGCGAGCCAGTCCCCGGACCAGAGGGTCCGGGTCGTGACCACGATCAGCTACCGTCTGAAGTAGGCGCTCAGTTGCCCGGGGCCGGCTCCGGATTGGGCACGCTGGGCGCGGGCAGATCCGGCAGGTCGGGCATCTTCGGCGCCTCCGGCAGCGTGGGCGCCGGCAGATCGACGTCGAGATCGACCTTGGTGTCCGTGGTCCGGTTCAGGCCGCCGTTCGAGAACACCACGACGGCGATGATGACCAGCACCACCAGCAGGCCGCCGACCAGGAAGCCGATCCAGCCGGCGCCGCCGCCCCTATCGGTCGTCGACGGATTGTTGATGGTGGTGTGATGCACGACGTCAGGACGGTCGTCGCGCGGCGGGGGGACGTTCGGATCAGTCATGTTCAGCCTCCAGTGCCAGGAACCGCGGGGGCGGACACCTCAGGCAGATTGACGTCGACGTCGACGTTCTTCGTCTCGGGCGCGCCGCCGCGGGCGAAGACGAAATAGGCCACCACGGCCAGCACGACCACGATCGCCCCGACGATGAACGCGAGGCCGGTGTTGCCGCTTCCGCCCGTGTTGTTGGTGTTGTCAGCCATGGGTATCCCTTCCCTTTGAACCCTGTCAGCAACCGGAACGATGGTCAGGCTTGACGGTTCCCCGGCGGCGCGACGACGCGGGCGCTGACATCGGGCTCCGTGCCCCTTATGTTCTCGCGATGAGTCTGCCTGAAACCCCCGCCCCGCGTATCTCCGATCTCGCCCGCTCGCGCGGCCCCGGGGGCGTCGAGCCTTCGGGCGCGCCCGACTATCTGGCGGGGCTGAATCCCGAACAGCGCGAGGCGGTCGAGACGGTGGACGGGCCGGTGCTGGTGCTGGCGGGCGCCGGCACGGGCAAGACGCGGGTGCTGACCACGCGGCTGGCGCACATCCTCGCCACCGGGCGGGCGCGGCCGTGGGAGCTGCTCGCCGTCACCTTCACCAACAAGGCCGCGCGCGAGATGCGCGAGCGGATCACCCATCTGATCGGGCCGTCGGCCGAGGGGCTGCGCTGGCTGGGCACCTTCCACTCGGTGGCGGCGCAGATCCTGCGGCGGCACGCCGAGCTGGTCGGACTGAAGTCGACCTTCACGATCCTCGACACCGACGACCAGGAGCGGGTCTGCAAACAACTGCTCGAGGCGGCCAATCTGGACACCAAGCGGTGGACGCCGCGCTCGCTCAGCGGCCTGATCGACCACTGGAAGAACCGCGGCTGGACGCCCGAGACGCTGCCCTCGACCGAGGATTTCGCCAACGGCAAGGGGCACGCGCTCTACGCCGCCTATCAGGCGCGGCTGGTCAGCCTGAACGCCTGCGACTTCGGCGACCTGTTGCTGCACAACCTGACGATCCTGTCGAAACACACGGATATCGCTGAGGAATACCGGCGGCGGTTCCGCTACATCCTGGTCGACGAATACCAGGACACCAACGTCGCCCAATACCTTTGGCTGCGGCTGCTGACCTCCTCGACCGGCAACGTCTGCTGCGTCGGCGACGACGACCAGTCGATCTACGGCTGGCGCGGGGCCGAGGTGGACAACATCCTGCGCTTCGAGCGCGACTTCCCGGGCGCAAAGGTGATCCGGCTGGAGCGCAACTATCGTTCGACGCAGCATATCCTCGGCGCCGCCTCGGGCCTGATCGCGGCCAACAAGGGGCGGCTGGGCAAGACGCTGTGGACCGAGGACCTGAGCGGCGACAAGGTTCGGGTGCGCGGCGTCTGGGACGGCGAGGCCGAGGCCCGGCTGATCGCCGACGAAATCGAGACCGCGCGGCGCCAGGGCATGGCCTACAAGGACATGGCGGTGCTGGTCCGGGCTTCGTTCCAGATGCGGGCGTTCGAGGAGCGGTTCGTGTTGCTGGCCGTGCCCTATGTGGTGATCGGCGGGCCGCGCTTCTTCGAACGGGCCGAGATCCGCGACGCCCACGCCTATCTGCGGCTGATCCTGTCCGAGGACGACGATCTGGCCTTCGAGCGGATCGTCAATGTGCCCAAGCGCGGCGTCGGCGACACCTCGGTGCAGAAGGTGCTGCAGATCGCCCGGCTGTCGGGCGTCTCGGCCATGGCGGCGGTGCGCGACCTGATCGTCTCGGACGAACTGCAGGCGCGCACGCGGACGGCGCTGAGCAACTTCGTGCGCGACATCGACCGCTGGCGGGCGCTGGCCCAGACCACCACGCACTGGGAGCTGACCGAGACGGTGCTGGAGGAGAGCGGCTACACCGACATGCAGAAGGCCGACCGGGCGACCGGCCAGACGCGGCTCGACAACCTCAAGGAACTGACCCAGTCGATGCAGGCCTTCGACAGCCTGCCCGCCTATCTGGAGCATGTGTCGCTGGTCATGGATCTCGACCGGGGCGGCGCCGACGACGCGGTGCAGATCATGACGCTGCACGGGGCCAAGGGGCTGGAGTTCCCGCTGGTCTTCCTGCCCGGCTGGGAGGAAGGCGTCTTCCCCAGCCAGCGCAGCATCGACGAGAAGGGCGAGAAGGGGCTCGAGGAGGAGCGGCGGCTGGCCTATGTCGGCGTGACGCGGGCCAAGCAGGACGCGCGCATCAGCTTCGCCGCCAACCGGCTGGTCTACGGGCGCTGGACCTCGCAGCTGCCGAGCCGCTTCGTCGACGAGCTGCCGATCGATCACGTCGAGGCCGAGAGCGACACCGGCTACTACGGCGTCACCCCCGGCATGAAGGAGGCCAAGAGCCGCTGGGACGAGATGCCGACCTTCGGCAGCGGCTATTCCTCGCCAGGCTGGAAGCGGGCGCAGTCGTTCGCGGCCGCGCGGGCCCCGGCGGCGAGGCCGGCGCGGCATACGCTGATCGAGGGGGACGGACGGCTGGTGGCCACGGCGGATCCGCAGGCGGGCGGCGGATGGTCGAAGGGCGAGCGGGTGTTTCACCAGAAATTCGGCTACGGCCACATCATCGGGATCGAGGGCAACAAGCTGCTGGTCGCGTTCGACAAGGCGGGCGAGAAGAAGGTAATCGACACGTTCGTGGAGAAGACCTGATGCGGATGCTGGTGCTCGCGACGGCCGCCCTCGCCCTGTCCGGGTGCGCCACCTCATACAGCGAGGACGCGGTGACCCGTTTCGTCGAGCGGGCCGAAATGTGCGCGCACTTTTCCGGCGAGGAGCCCTATGACGACGCCCGGCGGGCCGAGATCGACAAGGCGCTGAGCGACATGCGGTGCCCGACGCTGCTGCGCGACGGCGCGGCGCTCAGGCTCAGCCGGAAGGACCGGCCCGAGGACGTGCTTCGAATCGACGAAGCCCTGTCGGCCTTTTGAACATCGTGAGAGATCCAGCCATGATCACGCGCCGGGCCGCTATCGCGACCTCTCTGGCCGCCTCGGCTGCAACCCTCTCCATCGGAGGCCCGACCATGGCGCGCCCGGCGCCGCCGGCGGGCTTCGTCCGGCGGGAGGGGATGGCGCTGACTCTGGACGGGCGGCCGTACCGGTTCGTCGGGGCCAACCTATGGTACGCCGCCTGGATCGGCGACCGGCCGCGACTGGGGCGGGAGCTGGACGCGCTGGCGGGCCTGGGGGTCACCAACCTGCGCATCGCCGCCTCGGCCGAGCTGTCGCCGCTGAAGAACTCGGTTCGACCCGCGTTCCGGGACGAGGCTGGCGCCTATGACGAGCGGCTGCTCACCGGCCTCGATCATGCGATGGCCGAGATCGGCAAGCGCGGCCTGAAGGCGGTGCTGTACCTGACCAATTTCTGGGAATGGTCCGGCGGGATGGCGACCTACCTGCTGTGGACCAACGGCGGGCGCTATATCGACATGAACGACCCGGCCCATCCGTGGCCGGCGTTCCCCGACTTCGTCGCCGGCTTCTACCGCAGCCCCGAGGCCGTCGCCCTGTATCACGACCACGTCCGGCGGATCGTGGGCCGGATGAACAGCGTGACCGGCGTGCCCTATGCCGAGGACCCGGCCATCATGGCCTGGCAGCTGGCCAATGAGCCACGCCCCGGCGGCAGCGATCCGGTCGCGGACCAGAGCTTGGCCGATTTCCACGACTGGATCGGCGCGACGGCGCGGCTGATCAAGTCGATCGATCCGAACCATCTGGTCTCGACCGGCGGCGAGGGGCTGAAGGGGTCGATGGAGCGCGAGGATCTCGTCCTGTCGTCTCAGGCGTTCGACGACATCGACTACACGACCGCGCATCTCTGGCCCGGCAACTGGGGCTGGCTGGACCGTTCGGACATGGCCGGAACCCACGGGCGGGCGATGACGCAGTCGGCGGACTACATCGCCCGGCACATCGCGCTGGCGCGCCGGCTGGACAGGCCGCTGGTGCTCGAGGAGTTCGGCTATCCCCGCGACGGAGACGTCTATTCCCCCGACGCGCCGACCACCTTGCGCGACGCCTTCTACGGCATGATCCACGACGCCGTCCTGACCAGCGTCCGCGCGGGCGATCCGCTCGTCGGCTCGAACTTCTGGGCCTGGAACGGCGAGGGCCGGGCCGCCCACGCCGACGCCCGGTTCCGGCCCGGCGACGACGCCTTCCTCGGCGACCCGCCCCATGAGCCTCAGGGCTGGTACGGAGTGTTCGACAGCGACGCCTCGACGCTGGAGCGCATCCGGGCGCATGCCGTGGCGCTGACGGCGGCGGGCTAGACGGCGGCCGGCTGAATCCCGGCGAGGAGTTCCGGCGTCCGGTCGAGATACTTCAGGGCCTGCCGTCTCAACTGGTCGACTTCGGACTTGAGGTGACGCCCCATGTCGCCGTCGTCGCCCCGCAGGCGACCGAACACCGCCAGGGCGAAGGCCCAGCTCCGGGGTGACAGATAGCCGGAACTGCGGCTGCTCCATCCCTGGCTGAAGGCGTCGCCATGCTGCTCGAATCTGAAGGCCGTATTGGCTCCGAACACCCCGAGCCCGGCGTAGACGACCGCCAGATCGGTCATCAGTTCGTGGGTCTCGTCCTCCACGAGATCGGCCTCGGCCGCGAGCAGGTAATGGGCCATCTCATGAGCGAGCGTGGCGACCAGAGCGCCCGGGTCGTCGAGCAGGTCCGGCGCATACGAAATGACCACCTCCCCGTCCGGCTCGATCCGGAAGGTCCCGTTGGGATCCTGGTCGCCGGCGATGGTCACGAACTCGGCGACCCGTTCCCCCGTCATCCGCCGGGGTTGCGGCTCCAGCCGGCACGGCCAGTCCGCCTCGGGCATCTGCATGATCGCCCGCACGCAATCGAAGATGTGACGGGCCTTGTCATGGCCACGGGCCTCGGTCGGCGGAAAGAACTCGCGGGTCGGAAGGGCCACCGGCGTGTCCCGGAGGGCCACTTCGGTTCCGAAGCGCTCGATGAGGATACGCCAGGTGTCGAGGTGCCAGTCCTCCACATCGGGATCGAGGAAGCGCCGCACCCCGAAAAGTCCAGACAGCATCGCTCTATTCCCCGTCCATCGGCGTGGTCCGCCCGGCCAGCGTCTCCCACGCCCCCACCCCGACAAGCACCGCCGTCGACGCCGCCGCCAGACCGAGCGGCGTGAGCCACGGCGCGACCGGGACCAGGGCGCCCAGGGCGGCCAGGGCCGCGGCGCCGACCAGCCGCGACGGCGACCAGGTCCCGAAGGCGGCGAGCTTGAAGACCTGGGCGCCGGCCAGAAACAGCAGCGGCCCGCCTATCAGCACGGCGGCGGTGGTGAACGTCACCGGTCCTCCCGGATGACTCAGCGACAGCTCGTCGCCGACCGCGGTGACGATAATGCCGGCGACCACGAGGATGGGGCCATAGGTGTAGGCGCGCCGGGCGATGCGGCCGGGGTCGTCCGAGCGGGCGATGATGTCGGACGCGGCGTGGTGGGCCCGGCTGAACCAGATCCACCACATGGCGAGAGCGCCGATGAAGGCCGAGGCGAAGGCGGCGACGACCGCGGGCGTCCACTCGAGACCGGCGAAGGTCGCACCGGTGACCAGCACGGATTCGCCCAGACAGATGATGATGAACAGGCCGACGCGCTCGGCCAGATGCCCGCCCTCGACCTGCCAGTCCGCGGTGTGGGACCGGCCGAGGCCGGGGACCCAGAAATACAGCATCGGAGCGGCGAACTCTCCGGCGACGGCGAACAGCCAGACGATCAGGCGCGCCTGCCCTTCCAGCAGGCCGCCGGCGATCCACAGCACGCCGCCCGATACGGCCCAGATGGAGATGCGCTGGAAATTCCGGCGCAGCGCCTCGTCCCGGCGCACGGCCCACAGGGTGAAGAGGCCGCGCCCGACCTGGATGGAGACGAAGGCGGCCGCGAAGACCAGGCCCTTGTCGCCGAAAGCCTCCGGCAGGGAGGTCGACATGATCAGGCCCGCGCCCATCAGGGCGAACAGCATGATCCGCACCTGCGGCCGCTCGGGGTCCAGCCAGTTGGTGATCCAGCTGGTGTCGATCCAGGCCCACCACAGAGCCCCCAGCAGCATGGCCGCCTGGAGCACGCCCAGCCAGGTCAGGTGCTCCAGCAGGGTGTGCGAAAGCTGGGTGACGGCGAAGACGAAGACCAGGTCGAAGAACAGTTCGACGAAGCCGACCCGCGCGTGAGCCCCGTCCCGGTTCCTGAGCAGGCCGCGCGCCATGGTTCCCCAACCCTTCCTTAAGCCCGTTCGGCGACCCTGCACGGGTGCGCGAGTCCCGTCCAGACGCGGTCCTGATCGAAGCCGCTCCCAGCCTGTGGGAGCGGGCGATCTGTATTGTCATCATCGCCATGCTGACCGGCGCTCTGATCGGGCCCGTGTTTGCGCCGCTGCAGGAAGAAACGCCGGTGCTGCGGCTGGTGTGGTTGCCGGCCTATGCGGCGATCTTCGGCATGGCGCTGTATCGCATCGACCGGCTGTGGCGGGCGTGGCCGGCGGCGATCGCCGTCGGGCTGCTGGTCGGGCTGGCCTTCGCCTCGCGCTACTGGTCGATCGACTTCGAGACGACCAGCCGGCGGGTCATCGCCCTGGCCATCAGCGGGGTCTTCGCCCTGTATCTCGGCGCGGTGTTCCGGGGGCCGCATCTGCCGCGGCTGCTGATGCACACGGCGCTGCTGATGGCGGTCGGCAGCCTGGTCATGGTGTTCGCCTTCCCGTCGATCGGCGTGCACCAGTACGACAACGCCGGCCTGTGGCGCGGGCTCTGGTACGAGAAGAACCAGATGGGGGCGGTGATGGTGATCGGGGCCACGGCTTCGGCCGCCTGCCTCGCCTCGCCGGACCCGCGACGCCTGCTGCCGGCCATCGCGCTGGTTCTGTCCAGCGGACTGGTGCTGGCGACCCAGTCCAAGACCTCGCTGCTGTGCCTGTTGATCGGGCTGGCCTTCGTGGGGGGGTTCTGGAGCCTGCGTCGTGGCGGCGCGGCCTTCAGCGTCGTGGCGATCTGGTGCGCCGTGGTGGTGACGGCGCTGGGCGTATGGACCTGGGAGTCCAATTCGGTGGCGGTGCTGGAGGCGCTGGGCAAGGACCCGTCGCTGACCGGGCGCACCGACATCTGGGACGCCCTGATGCGCAAGGTCGCCGACAAGCCGTGGACCGGCTACGGCTACGGGGCCTTCTGGGGTCGCGCCGGCGAGTCCGTCCCGGCCGACTGGGTGCGCAAGGAAACCCAGTGGCCGGTTCCGAACGCCCACAACGGCTGGATCGACCTGCTGGTGCAGTTGGGCTGGCCGGGGGCGATCCTGGTCGGGGCGCTGATGGCGTCCACGGCCCTGATCACCCTGTTCCGCTCGATGGGCCAGGGCCTGCGCGAGGGCTGGTGGGCGCTGGGCTTCCTGACCGCCTTCTTCGTGCTGAGCCTGTCGGAAAGCATCCTGCTGGCCCACCAGGGCCTGCCGTGGGTGCTGTTCATGGCGGTGATGACCCGGGGCATCCTGCCGGCGCCGGCCCCAGGTCCTGTCCCGCTTGTGGAGAAGCGCCGCCGGGCCTACCAGACCGGCTCCCGAATCGCCGCACAGTATCCCCATGGGCCAGTCCGCCGACCTCCTTTCGCTGTTTGACGACGAACCGACGCTGCCGCGCCCGGGCGACCCCGCCTCGCCCCTCCCCACGGCGGACCCGGCCCTGACTCCGCAGGCGGCCGCGCCGAAACACGAGCCCGCGCCGCAGCCCCGCCCGGCCGACGGTCCGGCCTCCGCCCCGCTGGCGGCGGCGACCGGCTACTCCGCCTCGTCGATCGAGGTGCTGGAGGGGCTGGAGCCGGTCCGCAAACGCCCCGGCATGTACATCGGCGGCACTGACGAGCGGGCCCTGCACCACCTGTTCGCCGAAGTCCTCGACAACGCCATGGACGAGGCGGTCGCCAAGCACGCGAAGCTGATCACCGTCGACCTCGACGCCGACGGCTGGCTGGCGGTCCGGGACGACGGCCGCGGCATTCCGGTCGACCCGCACCCCAAACACCCCGGCAAGTCGGCGCTGGAAGTGGTGATGACGGTGCTGCACTCGGGCGGCAAATTCTCGGGCAAGGCCTATGAGACCTCGGGCGGCCTGCACGGCGTCGGCGTCTCGGTGGTCAACGCCCTGAGCGAGCGATTGGACGTCACCGTCTGGCGCGACGGCTACGAGTGGAAACAGTCCTTCAGCCGCGGCCTGCCGCTGGGGCCGATCGCCCAGCTGCAGCCGTCGAGGAAGAAGGGAACCCTGATCCGGTTCAAGCCGGACGAGCAAATCTTTGGCACCGGGGCGGCCTTCAAGCCGGCGCGGCTGTTCCGCATGGCGCGGTCCAAGGCCTACCTGTTCCGCGGCGTCGAGATCCGCTGGAGCTGCGCGCCGGAGCGGATCACCGACCACACCCCGACCGAAGCCGTCTTCCACTTCCCCAACGGCCTGGCCGACGCCCTGTCCGAGCGGATCGGCGAGATCGAGACCGTGACCCCCGCCTTCGCCGGCCGGGTCGAGCGCAAGGGCGAGGCCGGGGCGGTCGAATGGGCCGTGACCTGGAGCCCCATCGGCTTCGGCGAGGCCGACGGCTTCGTCTCGTCCTATTGCAACACCGTCTCGACGCCGGACGGCGGCACCCATGAGGCCGGCTTCCGGGCGGCGCTGGTCAAGGGACTCAAGGCCTACGGCGAGCTCACCAACGAGAAGCGGGCCGGCTTGATCACCGCCGAGGATGTGGTCGCCAACGCCGGGGCGCTGATCTCGGTGTTCGTGCGCAATCCGGAGTTCCAGGGCCAGACCAAGGACCGGCTGTCGTCGCCCGACGCCCAGCGGCTGGTCGAACAGCTGATGCGCGATCCGCTGGACCACTGGCTGACCGAGAGCCCGAAACAGGCCAACACCCTGCTGGGCTTCGTCATCGAGCGGGCCGAGGACCGGCTGAAACGCCGCAAGGACAAGGAGGTCCAGCGCGCCCAGGCCACGCGCAAACTGCGCCTGCCCGGCAAACTGTCGGACTGCTCGCGCCAGACGGCGGAGGGCACCGAACTGTTCATCGTCGAGGGCGACTCGGCCGGCGGTTCGGCCAAACAGGCGCGCGACCGCACCACCCAGGCCATCCTGCCCCTGCGCGGCAAGATCCTGAACGTCGCCTCGGCCACGGCCGACAAGCTGCGCCAGAACATCGAACTGTCCGACCTGGCGCTGGCGCTGGGGGTGCAGCCGGGCAGCCGGTTCAACATCGAGGACCTGCGCTACGAGCGCATCGTCATCATGACCGACGCCGACGTGGACGGCGCGCACATCGCGGCCCTGCTGATCACCTTCTTCTACCGCTCGATGCCCGAGACGATCCGCCAGGGCCGGCTGTTCATGGCCCTGCCGCCGCTCTACCGGATCAGCGCCGGGCCCCTGTCGGAATACGCCCGCGACGACGCCCACCGCGACGAGCTGCTGGCCACGGTGTTCAAGGGCAAGAAGGTCGAGATCGGCCGGTTCAAGGGCCTCGGCGAGATGATGGCCTCCCAGCTCAAGGAGACCACCATGGACCCGAAGAAGCGCACCCTGGCGCGGGTCACGGTGCCGGCGTCCGAGGACGAGATCGAGGACCTGGTCGAGCGGCTGATGGGCAAGAAGGCCGAGGCCCGCTACCAGTTCATCCAGGACAACGCCCGCTTCGTGGTGGATGAGCTGGACGTGTGATTACGGACAGGTCGTCGGTTCGCCGTAGCGGGTGACCACGCCGTGCGCGGCGTCGCCGTTCAGGTGCAGCACCGTCATCCGGTCGTATTCGCATTCCGGCATGTCGGCGGCCTCCGCATACCCCAAGGCCCGCGCGATCAGCGGCACGGTATTGCTGTGGCCGACGATCAGGACGGTCGCGTCCTCGGGCAGGGCGCGCACGCGGGCGGCGATGGCGGCGACATGGGCTCCGGCCCCGCCGTCCAGCGGCACCGCCTCGGAAGTCACCGAATGATAGTCGGCCGTCGGCGCGGCGGTCAGCCGGGTCCGTTGCAAGGGACTGGTCAGGATCACCGAGGGGTGGGCCTCAGTGAGTTCGGCGGCGAGCGCCCGCGCCCTCGCCTGCCCGGCTTCTGAGAGCGCGGGGTCGGCGCTGGCGTCAACCTTTTCTCCGTGGCGGACGATGATGACGGTCTGGGCCATGGCGGAAGTCGCGGTCAGCAGCGAGACCGCGGCGGCGAACAGAAGGCGTTTCATAGGAGGGTCCCCGTTTTCCGCAGACTGGCGGGGGCGGAGCCCATTGTCGAGATCGTCAGTGGACGGCCCACTCCTCGCGCGGCTGCACGAAGGCCGGTTTGCCGCTGACGTCGGCGTAGGTCATGCACAGGTCCTCGAACACCCGGCCCCACGAGAACCGCTCGACCGCCTTGACCCGGGCGGCGGCGCCGAGGGCCTCGATGTCGCGGGCGAACAGGGCCTCGATGGCGGCGGCGTAGTGGACCGGATCGGCGCTCTTCGCCAGCTGGCCGACGGTGTCGTCGACCGTCTCCTTGACCCCGCCGGCGTTGACGCCGACGACCGGCCGGCCGCAGGCCATGGCCTCGAGCACGATCAGGCCGAAGGGCTCCTTGTCGTTGGCGTGCACGAAGGCGTCGCAGGAGGCGATGATCCGCGCCACGGCCTTGGGGTTGGCCTCATACGGCAGGGAGATGACCCGGTCCTCGGCGGGCAGGCCCGCGCCGGCGCCGACCAGCACCAGGTGATAGGGATCGCCGAGACGCTGCACGGCCTCGATCAGCACGTCGATGTTCTTCTCGCGGGCCGGGCGGCCGGCGAAGCACAGCAGACGGGCGGCGGCGGGCAGGCCCAGCTTCTTCAGCAGCCAGTCGCGGTCGCGGCGGTCCGGGCGGAAGGTGTCGACCTCGACCCCCAGCGGCTGGATGACGATGTCGCGAATGCCCGCTTCCTCCAGCCGGCGGGCGATGTAGCGGCTGGGCGAGACGACGCGGTCGAACTGGCCGAACAGCCGGGCCCAGCGCTTCTCGACCGGCTTCTTGGCCCATTCGCCGAAATGCAGGGCGGCCAGGCCGGCGGGATCGGAATGGCAGAAGCCGACGACCGGACAGCCGGCGCGCTGGCCGGCCTCGAGGGCCCCCTGCCCGGGCGTGTAGGGATCGCCGGCCTCGATGATCGACGGATTGAGCGACGCCACCCAGGCCCCCCAGCGGCGCACCGAGGTCGGCCAGCGGTAGCCGTCGCCGAATGGAAGCTTGGTGGCGTGCAGCTGGACGATCCCGTCCTCGCCGGCCTTGTGGTGCGCGCCCGGCACGACCAGCGAGTGGGCGACGCCGGGGCGTTCTGCCTCCAGCCACGCCTTCTTGGACAGCAGGTAGCGTTTCACCCCGCCGGAACGCGGCGCATAGAGCATGGTGGTGTCGACCAGGCGGGGCCGGTCGTCCTCGCCCGCGGCCTTGGTCGCCCTGAGCGTCTCCGAGACCTCCTCGTCCCAGCCCGGGATGAGGCGCAGTTCGCCTTCCTGGACCTCCAGTCCCGCCAGGTTCATCAGTTCCTTCTCCGCGGCGCTGATACCGAGCGGGCCAACGCGCCTGACCCGTTTCTGGATGCGACGGGCCTTGCGAACCTTGGACATATGCGACTTCACCATCCGCGCGCCGTAGCGCCCGCGACCGCGAAGCTCAAGCGTCATCCGTCGGCGGAGGGTCTTCCGACGGGACGACGCCCCGCCGCGCCAGGGCTTCGCGCAGCAATACCTCCATCTGGGCGTTGACCGAGCGAAGCTCGGCGGCGGCCAATCGCTCGACCGCCGCCATCACGCCGGAAGACGCGCGCATCAGGAACGGCTTCCTCGATCGCGCCATCTCAGCCGTACAGGGTGCCGGCGTTGACCACCGGCTGGGCGTCGCGGTCGGCGCACAGCACGACGAGCAGGTTGGAGACCATGGCCGCCTTGCGGTCTTCGTCGAGCTCGACGACCCCCCGCTCGCCCAGATCGAGAAGGGCGTTCTCGACCATGCTGACGGCCCCGCGGACGATCAGGCGGCGAGCGGCCAGGACGGCCTCGGCCTGCTGGCGGCGGAGCATGGCGCCGGCGATCTCCGGGGCGTAGGCCAGGTGCGCCAGCCGCGCCTCGTCTACCGCCACGCCGGCGACGCTCACCCGATTGACGAGCTCGTCGCGGAGACGGCCGGCGACGTCCTCGGCGTCCGAGCGCAGGGTCATCTCGGGCTCGGCGTCCTCCTCGCCGTGGTCGTAGGCGTAGTGGGAGGCGATGTCGCGCAGGGCGGTGTCGACCTGGATGTTCACGAAGGCCTGGTAGTCATCGACGTCGAACAGGGCCTGGGCCGAGTCCTGGACCCGCCAGACGACGTTGGCGGCGATCTCGATGGGACTGCCGCGCTTGTCGTTCACCTTCAGCTTGTCGCTGGTCAGATTGCGGACCCGCAGACTGATCTTCTTGCGGCTGTACCAGGGCAGGACCCAGCGCAGTCCAGTCTGGCGGTCGGTGCCGCGGTATTCGCCGAACAGCAGTATGGCCATGCTTTCGTTCGGCTGCAGCGAATAGAGGCCGCAGAGCAGCAGCAGGCCGATCACGGCCGTGACGATTCCGCCGATGACCACGAGGGCGTTGTCCGGGTCCTGCGACACCACGATCGGGCCGCCGACGATCAGCAGCAAGCCGAGGAGAAGCATCACCAACCCGTTGGCGGTGGACGCCGGGCGCTCGGTGGATTTCGAGTGGGTCGTGGTCATCAGTCCCTCCTGATTCGATATGGAAGTGATATCACTCTGATTTCAATTTAGGCAATAGCCGCGCTTGCGTTCGTCGTCGGAGGGTCGCCTTCGGCCTTGCATTCGCCTCAAATTCGAGAAACTTGAGGCAGGCTGGCGTGGTCCCTGTTAGAGGATCGCCGGCGTCTCTGCGCGTGTCGTCCACAGGGGTTCTTCTGAATGCGTATTATGCTCGCGACCGCGGTGGCGATCGCTCCCCTGATGGCCGCTTCCGGCGCCATGGCCGAAGTCGTCATCTCGACGGCCCGGACCACGCCGATCACCACGGCTAACGCCACCGGGTCCGGTCCTGACAGCATCCGCATGGCTTCCGGCGGTTCGATCGCGGTCAACACCGGGGTCGCCGTGACGGTGAATTCCAGCCACGGTTTCGACATGGATTCCGGCAGCTCGATCACCATGGCGAGCGCCGCGGACGGAGCCACCGGCGTGCTCGTCAACGGGGGCAACACGGCGAACATCACGCTCGGCGGCACGATCTCGATCACCGATAACATCGCGTCGGACGCCGATCTCGACACCGACAACGACGGCGATGCCGACGGTGCGTTCGCCAGCGGCACCGGCCGCTACGGCGTCCGCGTGGCCGGCGCGTCGCCGCTGGTGGGGAATATCGTCGTCGAGACCGGCGCGTCGATCACCGTTGAGGGCAACAACTCCTACGGAATCTCGCTGGAAGCGCCTCTCACGGGCAGGTTCGACATGCTGGGCTCGACCCAGGTCGTGGGGAATGACAGCTACGGCGTCCGCGTCACGGGCGACGTCAGCGGCGACACGAGACTGCTGGGCGCCGTCACCGTGCGCGGCGGGAATTCGGTCGGAGCCTCCATCGAGGGCGATGTCGGCGGCGGCCTCGTCGTTCATTCCGCCATTTCGTCGACCGGCTACCGGTTCACCGCCCGGCCCGCCGAGCGCCCGGCGGACTATGTCGAGCCGACCGCCGACGACGAGCGCATCCTGCTGCTGGACGAACTGGACGCCGACGACCTGCTGCAAGGCGGCGCGGCCCTGAGCATCCAGGGCAACATCGCGGAAGGCGTCGTGCTGGATCGGGCGCCTCAGTACTCCGGCCTCGGCATCGAGGGCGACGATGACGGCGACGGCGTCAAGAACGGTGACGAGGACGACGACGGCGACGGCACCGTCAACCGCACCGACACCGATCGCGACGGCGACGGCCTGCTCGACTCGACCGAAAGCACGGCGTCGGTCGCCAGCTTCGGATCCGCCCCGGCCATCGAGATCGGCTCCGCAACCCAGTCGATCACTCTCGGGGTCGTCGGCACGGGCGCCAACGCCTATGGCTTCATCAACCGCGGCGCGGTGGCGGCCCAGGGAATTTATGACGGTATCGACGCCCAGGCCCTGGTGCTTGGCGGCAACGCCGGCCAGACCGTCGACATCGCCGGCGGAGTCCGCAACGAGGGCACGATCATCGCCGTGGCCCAGGACGGAGACGCCACGGCCATCCGGTTCGGCGGCGGCGTAACCGCGCCCACGCTGATCAACTCGAACAGCATCACGGCGGGCTCGACCAGCGACGTGGCGGCGACCGTCACAGCCGTTCAGATCGATGCCGGAGCCACCGTCGGCAGCGTGGCCAACAGCGGCACGATCGTGGCGTCCGCCACCGGGGGCGTGGCGAACACCTTCGCCATCCGCGACCTCAGCGGCGGCCTCAACACGGTCACCAATACCGGCGTCATCCAGGCCAACGTGGGCGCGAACGCCGACGGCGATCCGATCACCGGCGTCGGCGTCGCGATCGACGTCAGCGCCAATACGACCGGATTCACCCTGATCCAGTCAGGGACCCCCGGCACGCCGACGACGTCCAATCCCGACACCGATGGCGATGGCGTGCCGGACAGCGCGGAACCGAACATGGTCGGCGCGGTCAGGCTGGGCAGCGGCGCCGACACCCTCGACATCCGCAACGGCGTCGTGTTCGGCGATATCGCCTTCGGCGCGGGCGCCGACACCCTGTCGGTCACCGGCGGAGCCATCGTGCGGGGGGGGCTGAGCGACACCGACGGGGCGCTGGCCGTCAACGTCGCCAACGGCACGCTCGAAGCACGCCAGAACGCCGTGCTGAACGTCACCAGTCTCAACGTCGGGGGCGACGGCAACCTTATCGTCACCCTGGATCCGGCCAACAACACCTCCGGCTACTTCAACGTCGCCGGAACGGCCACGCTGGCCGACGGCGCCGGCCTGGGCGTCCGGTTCACCTCCCTGCTGGATGCGCCGGGACGCTTCACCCTGATCGACGCCACGACCCTGAACTTCGGCGACCTCGACCTGAGCGCGGTCGAGGAGAATTCGCCCTATCTGTACGTGGTCCAGGCCGGCGCCGACGTGCCCGCCGGCCAGGTGTTCGCTGACGTGCGCCGCCGCACCGCGGCCGAGGCGGACCTGATCCCGGTCGAAGCCTCCATGTTCGACGCCTTCTACGGCGCGATCGGCGACGACGACGCCGAGGCCGTCCGCAACGCCTTCCTGGCCCAGACGGACCGCGAAGGCTTCCTGAACCTGTATGAGCAGCTGCTGCCCGAGCACTCCGGCGGACCGTTGCTGTCGCTGGCCTCGGGCGTGGACGCGGTCACCCGCGCCCTGACCGGACGCAACGCCGCGGCGGCGCCGGGCGAAACCAGCGCCTGGGTGCAGGAGATCAATTTCTACGCCGACAAGGACAAGACCGACACCTACGGCTTCCGCTCGGAAGGCTTCGGCGTCGCCGGCGGGGTCGAGCGCGGCACCGGCCTGGGCGCGATCGGCCTGACCGCCGCCTTCACCTCGTCCGACCTCGAGGATCCCGAGGCCGAGGCCGAGGAAGTCCTGTCCGCCAGCCTGCTGGAGCTCGGCCTCTACTGGCGCGCCCAAGGCCAGTACTGGACCACCTGGGCCCGCGCCGCGGCCGGCTACGCCTCGTTCACCTCCGAGCGTCGGTTCGTCGGCGAGGGCCTGAACCTGTCCAATGAGTCCGACTGGAACGGCTTCACCCTGGCCGCGGCCGGCGGGCTGTCCTACGAGCGCGAGTTCGGGCGCTTCACCATCCGTCCCGAGGCCTACGCCGAATTCTTCTCGCTGAGCGAGGACGGCCACGTCGAGGAAGGCGGGGGCGACGGCTTCGACCTCGAGATCGACGACCGCGAAGGCCATATGTTCTCGGCCACGGCGGCGATCAATTTCGGCATGAAGATGGGCCAGAACGACTGGCTGCGCCCCGAGGTCCGGGTCGGCTGGCGCCAGAACATCTCGGTCGATCCGGGCGAGACCATCGCCCGCTTCCGCTCGGGCGGCGGCGACTTCACCCTGACGCCCGACACCATCGAGGGCGGCGGCCCGATCCTCGGCTTCCGCCTCAACGTCGGCAACGAGCTGGGCATGCTGTCCGTCAGCGCCGACGCCGAGATGATCGACGACTATATCCGGTATATGCTGTTCCTGCGGGCCAGCTTCCGGTTCTAGGTCGGCGAACGGGCGGCTAGCTCAGCTGGTCAGAGCACCTCGTTTACACCGAGGGGGTCGGGGGTTCGAACCCCTCGCCGCCCACCATGTTTTCAATGACTTAGACCCGCTCGGGGCGTGAAATCGGCCGTTTTGCCCCCCTGTTTCCCCATGATTGGAGACGGGATCGCATACGACAGCACTCCTCGCTCGATTGCCATGTGCCTCGATCGAATAATCCGGCTGGCATTTCAAAGGGTTGAGCGCGCTTGGTTCACAGCCCTGGCTATGTGACCGGCCATCAGTGCCCCTCGGGTGCGCCGAGGAGGTGGCAAGAGCCAGCGTGACTTGACTCATGCTCCGGTTGAGCAGCGAGTGGTCAGAGAACGCGGGTTCGGGGAGCGCCTATGACCAAAGTCACAATTCAGTACCGCCAGCTCAAGACCGAAGGCATGCCTCAAGACGGCACGCTCAAGGCGATGATCGTGGATGCCATGCGAACCAAGCGAAGCGGGGCCATGATCGGCCTGAACGCTAAATCCCGGATAATCGATATCGACCAGGATGGCAGCTACGTCATTCTGAACAAGATCACAGAGCCGGCCGGGTGGGACGCCCAGATATTTGTAGGCCAGCTGATCCATCTCCAGCAGGGCGCGGATGTGGCCGCCGTTATGCAGTCCTTGGAGGAGGACGCGGAGGAATTCCTTCTCCAGCAGATCAACTTGGGGGAGGCGAGCGTAGCGAAGGGCATCCTGTACTTCGCCGCTGTCGGAAACCACGTCGGCCTCATCGAAGGTCAGCAGGTCAAAGGGCGCACCCTGGAACGGTACCTGACAAGCCTATTCCAGAAAGTAGAAATCCTCGAACCCGGCGGGGCACCCGTCGTTTTGAACAGCCGGTTCCTCGCCGGTGACGGCAAGGAACTGGCCGAAAGCACCGAAATCACCGTTCAGGCTGAACGGAACTTGGGAGCGGGGGTGGCCGCGGCTGCCGAAGCGCTGGAAGAGATCGTCGAGCGAGAGCGCGCTAGGCTGAGAAGAGAAGGTGCGACCGTTTTTGACGTGTTGAGGACGTTAGGATGGGATGAACAGGCCATTGCAGCCCTCGACCACGAGATTCCATCGGACGGGTGGATCGAGGGCTTCTTCAAGGTCTTCATCAAACGTAAGAACCGGAAAGCCAAAATCTCACGAGCGACAATAAATGAGGCCCTTCGAAACATCGACCCCGCAGATATCGGCATGGATGGCGACGGGAAGGAACGCGGCGGGATCGTGAAGCTGTCGGTGAAGAAGCAGGTGGCCACGATCGGAACCCTACTAGACCCCGCCGACGCGAAGGAACAGATTGTGAACGCGCTCAAGGAATGGGCTGAAGCGGGAAAGATCGATTGCAACTTCGCCTGACCGAGGTGTTCGCGGCGATCTGCGGCTTTATAGCCGCGGCTCTCCTGCCGGCCGGCTCGCTTTCTGGTGAGCCGGGCAGACTCCTCACGACGTTTCTCGGCCTTCTCGCAGCTAGCATTCTTCCCACGATCTCGCTCATCGTTGGGGGGATGGGCACTGGCTCGCGGTCGGTGAGGCTCGTCTCCTCGCTCGGCGCTGAAATCATGGCGACCGTGGACTTGCTGTTCGCCGTCTTCGGCATGATTGCTCTGACGCTCGTGGTTCTGCTTTTGCTGAACGTGCCCGCGCCATACGCCAATCAGATCCACCCCTTGGCATTGCAACTGATGGCTGCTGGCGGGCAGGGCGTGGTCGGCGCGCTGGCGGTCCTCGTCGTATGCAAGTCCGGCGCAGTCCCGGGAGCAATTCGCAGGTCACTTACCGTCCGAACGGAAATGGCCGAGGCCGAAGCCAAAAAGAAAACGGCCGAGAATGCGACTGCAGCAACCACTGCTTCTTCGTTCAAAACGCAGGAAGGATTCGGGGAAGTCGTTTCGCACGACGACAAGCCCAAAACCCACTAGCCCCCCGGTTTCCCCCCTGAAACCCGCGGAAAGGCCGTGAACAAAACGGGGGGGAACGGCACCGCAAGGCCTTTAAAATCAATACTTTCGAACGCGAGTAGCATCGTTTACACCGAGGGGGTCGGGGGTTCGAACCCCTCGCCGCCCACCATCCGCGCCCGTCCTCCATACGCGGTCAGGCGCCGTTCACCATTTCCGTGTCAGGAAGCGGCGTCCGGAGAGTTCCAATGAAGTCCATATTCACGCGCAGCACCGCCCTCGCCGCCGTCCTCGGAGGGGCCCTGATGCTTCAGGGCTGCGTGGTCGGGGCCGTGGTCGGCACGGCCGGCGCCGTGGTCGGCGGAACCGTCAAGGCGACCGGGGCGGTCGTCGGCGCGGGCGTCGACGCCGTGACCACCTCCGACGAGGAGACACGGGCCAAACGCGAGCGCGAACAGCGCGAGTATGAGCGCGAGCAGCGCCGCTGCGAACAGCGCCAGCGCCAGGGCCGCGACTGCTGACCTAGAGGGTCAGCACGCAGCGCTCGTGAATGGTCGGGCGCGACACCGCGATGCGGCTCAGCCCCGGCCAGTCCGGCTTGAGCCGGTCGGCGAACCACAGGCACAGGTGCTCCAGCGTCGGCAGCTCCAGCCCCGGCTTGTCATTGAGCAGGCCGTGGTCGAGTTCTTCCGCCGCCGCCTTCAGGGCCCGGTCCAGCGCGCCGAGGTCGGCGACCCAGCCGTGGCCGTCCAGCGTCTCGGCCCGCACGGTCGCCTCGACCGAGAAGGAATGGCCGTGCATGCGCCGGTACGGGCTGCCGTCCGGCTCGTTCGGAAAGTGGTGGGCGGCGTCGAAGGTGGCCGCCTTGGTGATCTCGAAAACGCTCATCTGACGCCGATGTATTTGTGGGTCTGGACGCTGAGCCGCCATTTCGGGTGACGCAGGCAATAGTCGATGGCCGCCGCCGTATTGGCCTCGCGGTCCGGGCCGTCCATGGGTTGCAGCCAGAACCGCTCGAAGGCCAGGTGTTCGAACCGGTCGGGCATGGCGGCGGGCTGCGGGTAGACCAGCTTCAGCTCCTGGCCCGACGTCTGGACCACCGGCGCGTCGGCCTTGGGGCTGACGCAGATCCAGTCGATTCCCTCCGGCGCCGGCAGCGTGCCGTTGGTCTCGATGGCGATCTCGAAGCCGCGGGCATGGAGGGCCTCGATCAGGGCGGCGTCCAGCTGCAACAAGGGCTCGCCGCCGGTGCAGACGACCAGCTTCGGGTCCCCGGCCCGGCCCCGCCACATCGAGGCGACATGGTCCGCCAGGGCGTCGGCGGTCGTGAACTTGCCGCCGCCGTCGCCGTCGGTCCCGACGAAGTCGGTGTCGCAGAAGGTGCAGACCGCCGCCGCGCGGTCCCGCTCGAGCCCGTTCCACAGATTGCAGCCGGCGAAGCGCAGGAAGACCGCCGGCCGCCCGGCCTGCCCGCCCTCGCCCTGCACCGTCAGGAAGACCTCTTTTGCGGACCAGGTCACGCCAGCCCCCCGGGCCGCGCCACCCATTCGCCGTAGCCGGCGGCGCGCAGTTCGCAGGCCGGGCAGTCGCCGCAGCCGTAGCCCCAGGCCTCGCGGTGGTCGCGGTCGCCGCGGTAGCAGGTGTGCGACGCCTCGACGATCAGATCGACCAGCGGCTGGCCGCCCAGTTCGTGGGCCAGGGCCCAGGTGTCGGCCTTGGTCATCGCCATCAGCGGCGTCTCGATCACCACCGGCTTGTCCAGCCCGAGGCTCAGCGCATGGGCCATGGCGTCGATCGTGTCGCGGCGGCAGTCTGGATACCCCGAGTAGTCGGTCTCGCACATCCCGCCGACCAGCGTCTCCAGCCCCCGGCGGTCGGCCAGGGCGGCGGCGCAGGTCAGGAAAACCAGATTGCGGCCCGGGACGAAGGTAGTCGGCAGGCCCCGGGCGTCCATCTCGATGGCACGGTCGGCGGTCAGGGCGCTCTCGGCGATCCTGCCATAGCCGGTCAGGTCGACGACGTGATCCGGCCCCAGCCGGGCCGCCAGATGCGGCAGCACCCGCCCCATGCCCTCGCGGACGGTCAGACGCGCCTCCATCTCGACCGCATGGCGCTGGCCGTAGTCGAATCCGACCGTCTCCACCCGCTCGAAACGCGTCAGGGCCCACGCCAGGCAGGTGGCGCTGTCCTGCCCGCCGGAGAACAGCACGAGAGCGGAATTTGCAGGATTTTGCAGTGAATCGCTCATGACAAACCTGCGGTCGGCCGGTCGGCCGCGCGCATGGACAAGGGTGACAGGGCCGTTCCAGGACGGGGCCGGCCTTCTACACCAGCCCGCGGGTCCGCGCAAAAGCGGCGCGATAAACAGCACCGCCGAGCTTAACCCTTCCGCAAAAGGTTCCCTTGCAGTGTCCACCGGTCGCAGTGGAGTGCCGGTGAGTATGCCGACCATCGAAGTTCTCACCGAGCGCGCCGAGGCGGTGTCGCCTCACACGCTGGGAAGTGAGGTATTCGCCCGCTTCGAAAGCGAGCCCGACACCCTCGTCATCGCCGTCGTCGACGGCCGTCGCCCGGTCGGCCTGATCGAGCGCAACGTCTTCCTGCTGAAAATCGCCGGCGCCTTCGGCCACGCCCTCTACGCCCAGCGGCCGATCACCCATCTGATGGATCCGGATCCGGCGGTGGTCGAGGCCGGCGTGGCGGTCGACACCTTCTGCGACGTGCTGCTGAAGAGCGGACCCGGCGCCCTGATGCGCGGCTTCATCGTCACCCGCAACGGCCAATACCATGGCGTCGGCACGGCCGTGTCCCTGCTGCAGGCCGTCAACGAGCGCCAGCGCCGCCAGAACGTCGAACTGGCCGAGCAGGCGCGCGTGCTGAGCGACACCCGGACCCAGGCCCTGATGTCGGCGCGCGCCAAGAGCCAGTTCCTGGCCATCATGAGCCATGAACTGCGCACGCCGATGAACGGCGTGCTGGCCGTAGCGGAGCTGCTGCGCCGCCAGCCGCTGAACGCCCAGGCGCACGCCCATGTGACCACGATCGTGGAATCCTCCGAGACCCTGCTGCGCATCCTGCAGGACGCTCTCGACCTGTCGCGGGCCGAGGCCGGGGAACTGGAGCTGCATGCGGAGCCGACTCCGCTGCGAAGCCTCATGGACGACATCCAGGCCATGTGGGCGCCGCGCGCCTCGCAGGACAATGTCACCCTGATGATCGGCTATGAGGGCGACACCGAACTGGGCGCCGTCGTCGACGGCGTGCGTCTGAAGCAGGTGTTCAACAACCTGATCGGCAACGCCCTGAAATTCGCGCGAAACGGGGTGGTCGAGGCCAGCCTCAAGGCGGTGGCCGCCGGCGACCGCATCACGCTGGAGGCCCGCATCCGTGACGACGGTCCGGGCATCGACGCCGACCGCGTGGATGCGATCTTCGAACCCTTCGTCCACGGCTCCGGGCAGGACGGGGCGGGCCTCGGCCTCTCGATCTGCCGGCAGATCATCGACCGCATGGGCGGCCGCATCTGGGCCGAGAACAATCGCGGACGCGGCGCGACGTTCGCCTTCGACCTCGAGGTCGACCGCATCCGGGTGGAGTCGGCGGCGGCGTCAAACGTCCAGTCGCTGTCCGACCATGAAATGACCTCCACGCCGCACATTCTGATCGTGGACGACAACGCCACCAACCGCGTGGTCGCCCAGGCCTTGTGCGAGATGTTCGGCTGCACCTCCGAGACCGCCGTGGATGGGGTCGAGGCGCTGGAAGCCGTGCAGGAGCGCAAATTCGATCTGGTGCTGATGGACATCAAGATGCCGCGCATGGACGGCGTCCAGGCGACGCAGGCGATCCGCGCCCTCGAAGGGCCGGTCAGCGTCATCCCGATCGTGGCCCTGACCGCCAACGCCGATCCCGACGACGCGAAGAAATACCTCTCCTGCGGCATGGCCGCGGTGGTGGAGAAGCCGATCAAGCCCGAACGGCTGCGCATGGCCATCCATGGCGCGCTGGCCCCGGCCGAAACCCCGGTCAGGAGTCGGTCGTCCCGCTCGGCGGCTTAGCTGACCTCGGCCGGCGGGGTCTCCTCGTCCTCTTCGTCATAGCCCACCAGCCGCAGCGCGCGGGCCTTCTGGCCGTTCAGTTCGCACCAGCGCAGCAGCCCTTCCTCGCGCCCGTGCGTAATCCACACCTCCTCGGGCCGGAGCTCGGCGAAGGTGGCGGTCAGTTCGGGCCAGTCGGCGTGGTCCGATAGCACCAGCGGCAGCTCCACCCCCCTCTGGCGCGCCCGCGCCCGAACTCCCATCCAGCCCGAGGCGAAGGCCAGAACAGGATCGGCGAAGCGGCGGGCCCAGCGGTCCTGGGTTGCTGAGGGCGGGGCGATCACCACCTCCCCGCCCAGGGCGTTGGGCTTCAGGCCGGTGGCCGGCGACAGCGGGCCCAGCTCGACACCCTCGCGTTCATAGAGGCGGTTGAGCCGCTCGAGGGCGCCGTGCACATAGATCGGCCGCTCCCAGCCCGCCTCGCGCAGCAGGCGGATGACGCGCTGCGCCTTGCCCAGGGCATAGGCGCCGACCAGATGGGCCCGCTCCGGGAACTGCCGCAGCGACTGGACCAGCCGCCCGATCTCCTCACCGTCCGGCGGATGGACGAAGACCGGCAGGCCGAAGGTCGCCTCGGAAATGAACACGTCGCAGGGCACGGGCTCGAACGGGGCGCAGGTTGGATCGCGGCGGCGCTTGTAGTCGCCCGAGACCACCATGGTGGCGCCCTTCCAGCGGATCACCGCCTGGGCCGAGCCCAGCACATGGCCGGCCGGAACGAGGGTCACCTCGACGCCGTTGTGCGAAGCCGCCTCCCCGTAGGCCGCCGGCTGTTCGCGCCCGGCGAATTCGACGCCATACCGTTCCGCCATGATGGCGAGGGTCTGCGGGGTGGCCAGCACGGCGCCGTGCCCGGCCCGGGCGTGATCGGAGTGGCCATGGGTGATCACCGCCCGGTCAACCGGCCGCACCGGATCGACGTAAAAGTCTCCCGGCGGGCAATACAGGCCGGCCGGCGTCGGTCTGAGCAGGTCCTCGAAGCGGGTCATCGGTCGGATATGGGCCCTCGTGACAGGGCGGGAACGCACGAGCCGCGCTTGCGTCCACGCCCTCCCCCGGGTTGATAGCAGGTCATGACGTCCTCCACCCTCGTCTCCCTGCTGCCCCAGCTCGCCTCCGGGGCAGCCCACACCCACGCCCTCGGTTTCGTCTATGACGGCCTGGAGGGCGACCGGGTGCGCCTCCGCGTGCCCTGGCGTGAGGATCTGGTCGGGGATCCTGACACCGGGGTGCTGGCGGGCGGTCTCGTCACCGCCCTGCTGGACCATGTCGGCGGCCTGGCGGTGTGGATCGCGCTGGACCGGTTCGAACCGATCGCCACCCTCGATCTGCGCGTCGACTACATGCGGGCGGCCGAGCCCCGGCGGGCCCTGATCGCCGAGGCGCGCTGCTATCGCCTGACCCACTCCATCGCCTTCGTGCGGGCGTGGGCGTTCGAGGACGGGCCCGACGATCCGGTCGCCGCGGCCCAGGCCGCCTATATGCTCAGCGCCAGCGACGGCCGGGAGCCGGTGAAATGAGCGCCCTGCTGGACCATCTGCCCTACGCCCGCTTCCTCGGCCTGACCTCGGACCAGGACGGCGACGTCCTGACCGTCACCATGCCGTTCGCGGAGCGGCTGATCGGCAATCCCATGCTGCCGGCGCTGCACGGCGGGGCGACCGCCGCCCTGCTGGAACTGACCGCCGTGGCCCAGGTGGCCCTGTCCTACCCCCGCCTGCGCCTGCCGCGGCCGATCAACGTCACGGTGGCCTATCTGCGCACGGGCCGACCCGCCGACGTCCATGCCCGCGCACGCATCAGCAAGGCGGGACGGCGGGTGGCGCACGTGCTGGCCGAGGCCTGGCAGGAGGACGAAGCCCAGCCGATCGCCTCCCTCACGGCCCATTTCCTCGTGTCTACTTACAATCTCTAGTTGTAGTTCGTTGTAACGCCTGATTGCTTCCTCTACGTGATGGTTAATCACGGAGGAAGATCATGACGAGACAAGGCATCGGCGAAGCCCTCGCGGCCCGCCTCTACTCAGCCGAAGCGGCCATCGACCGGGCCATGGCGGAGACCGCGGCGCTGACCGCCGCCCTGCCCGGAGCCCGGGCCGACGCCTGGCTGTCCGCCGTCACCGGCCAGCGCGCCTTCAGCGGCGCGGCGGCCACCATCGGCGCCCTGGCCGAAGCGCGCGGCCACCTGGTGCAGACCCATAACACCCTCGCCGCCCTGGCCCGGAAACTGGGCCTGGAAACCCTCGCCGTCGGGCCCGTCGACAAGCCGGGCGACACCCCGCCCATCGGCGGCGGGGTGTGTCCGGAAGGTGACACAAGCGTCGCCATGGTGAACAAATCCCTACCGACAATTGGTGAGTTGTGTTAAGACCTCATTTACTTCTTCAGTTTGAGTCAGTTTGGAGACTTCCATGGATAAGGCCCAAGTGATCGCCAGCGTCGCCGGTGATCTGAATGCGACCGAACAATCCGTCGACGCGGCCATCACTCGCGCCACGACCCTGGTGCAGTCGATGATCGGCTCGCGCTCGGCGCTTAACCTTTCGCCGGTCCTCGGCGCCGAGGCCCAGGCCAGGGCGCTCGAGGCCATCGCTGCCCTAGGCGCCGCGCGTCAGGCCGTCGTCGCGTGCCACGAAGAGCTCGCCAAGGATCACCGCCGTCTGGGCTATGGCGTCTATGCCGAGATCGCGGAGAAGGGCCAGACGCGACCCGAGACCATCGGCGAGCACCGTCTCCGCGCGGTTTAATTCGAAGTAATGTCGGCGAGCGGTCATTTCCGCGAGTGCTGACTTAAGGCATCATCGCCCTCATGCTTGGCGCATGGGGGCGATTCTGTGTTTGAGACCATCTACGCGCAGGTCGTCCTCGCGGTCGCCGTCCTCGTCGTCACCTTTGCTTTTCTGAAGGGAGACGAGCCCGAGCGAATGGGCGCCGCGGCCTATGCGATTGCCCTGTTGGCCACGACGATGATCAGGGATGGCACCAGCCTGAGCGTTCCGCGATGGGGTGTAATGGCGCTCGAGATTGTGTTGCTGGTCGTCTTTCTCGGGATCGCCTGGCATAGCCGCCGGGCCTGGCCCGTCTGGGCCGCCGGTTTTCAGAGTTTGATCGTCACCGGCCACCTCTTGGTGGCGGCCAACCTGCGGCCGCCGTCCGACGCCTTCGCCACGGTCATTAACATGTCCAACTACGGCCTGTTGATCGCACTCGCCGTCGGCACCTTCTGGGCCTGGCAGGAGCGGCGGGCCGCCGCCATGGGGTCCGGGGAAATCTAGAAGCCGCTGAGGCTCCGGTGTGAGCGTCCGGCGCGGAGGGCCAGCCAGTGTTCGACACCATCTATTCCCAGGTCGCCGCCACGGTCGGCGTGATCGTCGTGGCCTTCGCCTTCCTGAAGGGCGACGAGCCCGAGCGGGTCGGCGGCGGCATCTATGCCATCGGCGCCCTGGCGGCCCTGCTGGTCCAGGAAGAGACCCGGCTGTACGGCGTCCAGGCGGGCCTGATGATCCTCGATATCGTCCTGCTCGCCGCCTACGCCGCCGTGGCGTGGAAAAGCCGCCGGTCGTGGCCCGTCTGGGCCAGCGCGCTCCAGTCGCTGGCCGTCATGACCCACGTCCTGACGATGGTCGACGTCCGGCCGCCCATGGTGGCCTTCTACGCGGTCATCAACCTGGCCAACTACGGCGTCTTGCTGGCTCTCACGCTCGGCGTCCTGCAGGCCTGGCGCGACCGCCGCGCCCTCGGGCTGGAATAGCCGCCCGGGCGCCTCTAGGTGGATATTCCTAGACGCCTGCGGTATCCTGCCTCCGAATCGGCCTTCGGGCCGTCCCGGAGGTCCCGCCCCCCATGCCCCTCTCCCACGGCCAGCTCTGGAAGGCGATCGACGGGCTGGCCCGGCGGGAGGGGATCAGCGCCTCGGCCCTGGCCCGGCGGGCCGGGCTGGACGCGACCAGTTTCAATCCGTCGAAGCGGTTCGGGCCGGGCGACCCGCCGCGGCCGCGCTGGCCGTCGACCGAGAGCCTGACCCAGGTCCTGCGGGCCACGGGCCTGTCGCTGGGAGAGTTCGCCGCCCTGGCCAATGACGCGCCGGAGCGGGCGGCGACCGTGCCGATGCTGGGCATGGCCCAGGCGGGACAGGACGGCTTCTTCGACGACGCCGGCCTGCCGGTCGGGGACGGCTGGGAGCAGACCGAACTGCCGCGCCCGAAGGAGACCCTGCTGAGCCTGAGCATCGCCGGCGACTCCATGGTCCCGCTGTACCGCGAAGGCGATCGGGTCATCGTCGACCGCGAGGCCTCGGACGTGCGCAAGGGGGACCGGGTGGTGGTGCGCACCACCGGCGGCGAGACCCTGGCCAAGGAGGTGGCCGGACTGACCGCGCGCGCGGTGACCCTGGCCTCCGTCAATCCGGCCTATGAGCCGCGCGTCGTGCCCCGCAAGGACATCGTCTGGATGGGCCGGATTCTCTGGGTCAGCCAGTAGCGCGCAAAAAAGGCCGCCCCGGGGGGCGGCCTTTCCTTGCGGTGCGGCGCTGTCAGCGGCTGACGTAGTGGGCGTTGACCCAGCCGCCGCCGGCGATCTGGACCCACTCGCCCTGCGAGCTGATCGCGGTGAACGGCTGGCCGGCCGACAGGCTGCCGACCTGACGATAGCTGGTCCCCGGGCCCGAGCGGATGCGCAGGTTCGAGGTCGCGCGGTAGCTGTCGCCCTCACCATAGCTGTAGTTTGAGCTGTAGGATCTGGCCCGCTGCTGGTTGCAGCCGATGTAGGACCCGGCGGCGGCGCCGGCGCCGGCGCCGACCACCGCGCCGAGGGTGCGTTCGTTACGCGAGATCTGGCTGCCGGCGAGGCCGCCAATGACCGCGCCGATCAGGGCGCCGGTGCGCTGACGGCCGCCGGGGGCGTCGCAGTTGGTGATGCCGTTGGCCTGTTGGGCCATGGCGGCGGTCGGCAGGGCCGCTGGCGCCAGCGAGGCCAGCAGGGCGGCCGAGGCCAGAGCGACGGTGATCTTGTTCTTCGACATGGCTCATCTCCTGTCATCGAGTTGGTCGATGGACAGGCACAATGCACCGGCCAAGGTGAAGGCTCCCCGTGGCGCGGCGTTATGTTCAGTTCATGTACGTTACCGGACGAACGCGGGTCGGCGGATCCGGCGCGCGCGAAGCGCCAGGCCGCGTCGGGGCCGACGACCGCGGCTGCCTAGGATGCGAGTTTCCCGTTGGCGCCGTCCTCGATCAACCGGATGGTCTGCGGCAGGCCGTAGATGGCGGCGAAGGATCCGAAGCGCGGCCCCTGCGACGCGCCCAGCAACACCTCGTACAGCGCCCCGAACCAGGCGCGCAGCGGCTCGAACGCGTGCGCCTTGCCGACCGCATAGACCTCGGCCTGGATCAGCTCGCCATCCGTCGTGTCGGCGGGCAGCGCCCTCAGCCGCGCCGCCAGATCGAGCAGCGCCGCCTTCTCCTTCCCGTCCGGTGGACGGTAGGCCTTCCCCGGCTTCACGAAGTCCTCGTAATAGTTCAGCGCCCGGTCCATCAGCTGGTCCAGCAGCGGCTCGGTCTCCGGCGTCGCCTCGGGCAGATACTTCGCGAAATAGGCCCACAGCTGCGCCTTCGACGACGCATTGGCCACGCCGACCAGATTGAGCAGCAGGGCGAACGACACCGGCGAGGTGTGATCCGGCGGCGAACCGGCGTGGATCGACCAGACGGCGTTGTCGATCCGCTTGGCCGGCTCCTGCGTCTTGTACGCCTCGATGAAGGCCAGATAGTCGTCGATGGCGCGCGGAATGACGTTGAAGTGCAGCGACTTGGCCGACTTCGGCGACTGGAACATGTACCAGCTCAGCGACTCCGGCGTGCCGTAGCGCAGCCACTCCTCCATGGTCAGGCCGTTGCCCTTCGACTTGGAGATCTTCTTCCCCTCGACGTCGAGGAAGAGCTCGTAGTTGAAACCCTCGGGCGGGACGCCGCCGATGGCGCGGCAGACCTTGGAGCTCTCGCGCACGCTCTCGATCAGGTCCTTGCCCGACATCTCGTAGTCGACGTCCAGCGCGGTCCAGCGCATGGCCCAGTCCGGCTTCCACTGCAGCTTCACATGGCCGCCGGTGACGGGAACCTCGGTGCGGCCGCCGGCCGGATCGTCGAACACGATCGTGCCCTTCGCCACGTTCCGCTCCAGCGTCGGGACCTGCAGCACATGGCCGGTGACCGGACTGACCGGCAGGAAGGGCGAGTAGGTGGCGCGGCGCTCCTCGCCCAGCGTCGGCAGCATGATCGCCTGCACCGCGTCGAACCGCTCCAGCAGGGTCAGCAGGGTCGCGTCGAACCGGCCGGATTTGTACTGCTCGGTCGAGGACAGGAATTCGTACTCGAAGCCGAAGCTGTCGAGGAAGGCGCGCAGCCGGGCGTTGTTGTGGGCGCCGAAGCTGTCGTGGGTGCCGAACGGATCGCGCACCACGGTCAGCGGCTTGTGCAGGTCCTCGGCCAGCATCTCCGGATTGGGGATGCCCTCGGGCACCTTGCGCAGGCCGTCCATGTCATCGCTGAAGGCGATCAGCCGGGTCGGCCAGTGGTCGCCGGTCAGGGCGCGGAAGGCGTTGCGCACCATGGTCGTGCGCGCCACCTCGCCGAAGGTGCCCATGTGCGGCAGGCCGGACGGGCCATAGCCGGTCTCGAGGATCACCGGCCGCCGCAGCGCCTCGAACGTCGCCAGCGCCTCGTCCGTCTTGCCGGCGTCGATCAGCAGTTTCGCCGCGTTACGCTCGGCGTCGGAGAGCCGCTTCTTCAGCACCTGGGCCAGAAGGTTGCGGGCCTGTTCGAACGGCCAGGACTTTGCGTCCCGCGCGAGGGTTTCGAGGTTCTGCAGCATGCGAGGGGCTTTGCAGCGTCAGGGGCGGCGGGTCAACGGCGAGCCCTGAACGGGGAGACCGGCGACGCCGGAGTCAAATTCGTTTTGGGTCGAAATTTTCCTCGCCGGCTCCGCTTGCGGGCCCTTGAAGGCCCGCTGGCCGACCCCAATTTCCGGCGCCGGGACACTGTTCCCGGCGTCCCGTGCGGGACATCCCATGATCATTCGCCAACCGGCAGGATGAGACCTTGGGGGGGGCGGGTGCGAACCCGCCGCGCTCATCCTGCCTTCAGACAGGAGGTAGAGATATGCGAAATCTGACACCTTGGGGGCGCAACGACCGCGCCCCCGCGATGACCGGGCCCGAAGAGTCGGCCAACCCGATCGTTACGCTGCACCGCGAGATGAACCGGATGTTCGACAGCGTGCTTCGCGGCTTCGACACGCCGCTCGGCGCGGTTCTGGGCGGCGGAATATCGTCGGGCGGCCCCAGCCTTGATGTCGACGAGACGGACAAGGAGTACCGGGTGACCGCCGAACTGCCCGGGCTCGCCAAGGACGACGTCGAGATCACCTGTCAGGACGGGGTGCTGGTCATCCGCGGCGAGAAGCAGGGCGAGAAGCGCGAGGGCCGCGCCTTCAGCGAGCGCTGGTTCGGCCGGTTCGAGCGCCAGATATCGTTGCCCGACGCCGATGAGGAGCGGGCCAACGCCTCGTTTCGCGACGGACTGCTGACCGTCACCATCCCCAAGACGGAGCGCGCCCAGCAGAAGGCGCGGCGTATTCCGATCAACGATGCGTCGGCCACGACCCACTGATCGAAACGACCGGCGGACACGGTAGCGCGGGGTGGCGAACCCCGCGTGATCTGTCTCCGCATCGCTGACATCCCTGGGGAATGAGCGAAATGGAACGTGTGGTGGTCGAACCCCTGGCGACCGGCTGGGCCGTCCGGACGGGCGCCTTCGACAATCTTATGGTCTTCCGGTCCGGCGGCGCCGCCGAACAGGCGGGCCGGACTGTCGCACTCGCGCTCGCCGCCACCGGACAGGCCGCCGAACTGCGGCTGCGCCTGAAGGACGGGTCGACGGCGGGGCGTTTTGTCTGTCTGCCCCCGACGGAGAGGGATCCCGATCCGTTGATGGTCGGCGTCCGGCCTCGCGGCCGCGTCCGCGCCGGGACTCCGGATCTGTCGCCCGCCTGACGCGGACCGCGCGAGGCGGCGCCGGCGCGGGGCGTGATGCAACGGGTCGCGCTTGACCCCGCCTCGTCTCCATGTCCTTTGCGCCGCCTCATGCGGACCGCCGATTTCGACTTCGATCTGCCGGAAGACCGTATCGCGCTGCGCCCCGCGGAGCCGAGGGATTCGGCGCGCCTGCTGGTCGTTCGGGACGGCGGGCTGGAGGATCGGATCATCCGTGATCTGCCCGACTTCCTGCGGCCCGGCGACGCGCTGGTGTTCAACGACACGCGCGTGATCCCGGCCCGGCTGTCCGGCGTGCGCGAACGGATCGGGCCGGAGGGCGAGACCCTGACCGTCGAGGTCGAGGCGACGCTGCACCACCGCGATGAACCGGACGTCTGGTCGGCCTTCATGAAGCCCGGCAAGAGGATCAAGGCGGGTGACAGGGTCAGGTTTTCTGCTCCCTTCCCCCTGGAGGGGGGAAGGGCCGGGGATGGGGGTGGCGGCGGATCGGCTGGCGCGGTGTTGGACGCGGCGGACACCGCGTCTGAACTGGCATCCTCCACCCCCTCCCCAACCCCTCCCCCCTCCAGGGGGAGGGGCTTGATGTGCCTGCTCGGACAGTTGGACGCGACCGTGGTCGACAAGGGCGAGGACGGCCTCGTCACCCTGCGCTTCGACCTGTCCGGGCCGTTCCTGGACGAGGCGATCCGCGAGGTCGGGGTCATGCCCCTGCCCCCCTACATCGCCGCCAAACGGGCCGAGGACGACCGCGACCGGTCGGACTACCAGACCATGTTCGCCCAGTGGGACGGCTCGGTGGCCGCGCCGACGGCGGGTCTGCATTTCACCCCCGCCCTGATGGAAGCGATCCGGGCGAAGGGGGTCTCGACCCACGCCGTCACCCTGCACGTGGGCGCCGGCACCTTCCTTCCGGTCAAGGCGGACGACACCGCCGACCATAAAATGCATTCCGAGTGGGGCGAGGTGTCCGCCGAAACCGCGGCCGCCCTGAACGCCGTCCGCGCCGCCGGCGGGCGCATCGTCTGCGTCGGCACCACCTCGCTGCGCCTGCTGGAGAGCGCCACGGACGAGGACGGCGTGGTGCGGCCGTTTCACGGCGATACGGCCATCTTCATCACCCCCGGCTACGCTTTTCGCGCCGCCGACGTGCTGATGACCAATTTCCACCTGCCGAAGTCGACCCTGTTCATGCTCGTCAGCGCCTTCGCCGGGCTGCAGACGATGAAGGCCGCCTATGCGCACGCGGTGGCTGAGGGGTACAGGTTCTATTCCTATGGAGACGGCAGCCTGCTGTTTCGCCGGAACCCGCGTAATTCCTGAAATTGTTTCTTGTTGAATCAGCCGGTTGGCTGAACCTCAGCGTCCTCTGCCAACACCCCCCGCCGGCTCGTTTACAATGGCCGTACAGGCCAGCCCGCCACGCCCGTTCAGGAGAATTGTCCGAAGTGTCCGAACTGTCCCACGAAATTTCGCCGCCATCGGACACCCTGGCCGCCTGATGCCCTTTCCCTTCGACATCTCCGCCACCGACGGCCGCGCGCGCACCGGCGTGCTGAAGACCCCGCGCGGCGACATCCGCACGCCCGCCTTCATGCCGGTCGGCACCGCCGCGACGGTCAAGGCGCTGACGGTGGATCAGGTGGCCCAGACCGGCGCCGACATCCTGCTTGGCAACACCTACCACCTGATGCTGCGGCCCGGCCCGGAGCGGATGCAGCGGCTGGGCGGGCTCCATGAGTTCATGCGCTGGGACAAGCCGATCCTGACCGACTCCGGCGGTTTCCAGGTCATGTCGCTGGCGGGCATCTCGAAGCTGACCGAGGAAGCGGTGACCTTCTCCAGCCATATCGACGGCTCGAAGCACGTGCTGTCGCCCGAACGGTCGATCGAGATCCAGGCCGACCGGCTCGGCTCGGACATCGTCATGCAGCTGGACGAGTGCGTCGCCTGGCCGGCCGAGGAAGCCCGCGCCCGTTCCGGCATGGAGCTGTCGGCGCGCTGGGCGCGGCGGTCGAAGGACGCTTTCGGGACCCGGGATACGCAGGCCCTGTTCGGCATCCAGCAGGGTTCGACCTTTGAAAACCTGCGCCGCGAGTCGTCGGACCGGCTGCGCGAGATCGGCTTCGACGGCTACGCCATCGGCGGCCTCGCCGTCGGCGAGGGCCATGAGGCGATGTGCGAGGTGCTGGACTATGCGCCCGACATGCTGCCCGCCGACCGCCCCCGCTATCTGATGGGCGTCGGCAAGCCGGCCGATCTGGTCGAGGCGGTGTGGCGCGGCGTCGACATGTTCGACTGCGTCCTGCCGACCCGGGCCGGCCGCCACGGTCAGGCCTGGACCTGGACCGGACCGATCAACCTGCGGAACGCCCGCTTCGCCGAGGACCAGGACCCGCTCGACCTCGATGTGCCCTGCCCCGCTTCCATAGACTATTCAAAAGCTTACCTGCACCACCTGATCCGGGCCGATGAGATCCTCGGCAAGGTCTTGCTGAGCTGGCACAACATCGCCTTCTTCCAGGCCCTGACGGCGGCGATGCGGGCGGCGATCGCGGAAGGCCGGTTCGAGGCCTTCCGGCGCGACTTCCACGCCCGGCAGGTCCCCAGCGGCGGCTAGCGCTGGCTGCGGCCACGCGGCCGGAACCACGCCGGCGCCGCCGGCGGGGCGCAGTTGCGGTTCATGCCGACGCCTTTCAGGAACGCCCGGCGCATCCGCCCGGCCTGGATCGCGGCCTGGACATGACGGCTGTGCTGCTCGGCCCCCGACAACCGGCGGATCCAGCTACGGCCAGGGATGAAGTCGGTTGCGGCGTCGCGGATGGCGTCCAGCGCGGCCTTCGAGGCGGCGTCGCCGGCGCGTTCGCCCAGCGTCGAGCCGTCCGGCGCCGGCGGCTCGTCGGTATCGGGGCCCAGCGCCTCGTTGAGGCGGGCGATCTCCGCTCCGATGGTCGAGCACTGGTTGAGGTTGCGCAGGTCGTAGGGATTGGCCTCGGCCTGCAGCAGCACCGTCGGAATGTACTGGCGGCGCAGATTCAGGTCGTCCAGCGGCGCGGTGGCGGCGGCCCCGACCCCGGCCCCGAAATCGCCCATGGCGCCGCCGCAGCCGGACAGGAGGGCGGCGGTGGTGAACAGGACGAGCAGGCGCATGGCGTCTTGAACCACGCGGCGCGGAACGCTGTCCACCGCCTTGCGGGAACGCCCCGGGCGCTGACGATTTCTCGTCAACGGGACAACGCTGGGCGAACGGGCATGTTTCAGTCTATCCGACACTGGTGGCGGCAGATGCGCTGCCATCACGCATTCAAATACAGCCGGTCGCGGCCGGGAACGCTGGTCTGCAAGAAGTGCCGCGCGCGGCGGGCCGGGCCCTGAGCCTCAGCGGCCGTCCGCGGACCCCGACTTGATCCGGTTGCGGTTGCCGGCGCGGGTCTTGGGCCCCTGTCCGCGCAGTTTTTCGGTGCGCTCGGGCCGATTGGCGTTGGTGGCGCCCTGCTGCACGTCATCGGCCCCGATCGGGTCGCCCTCGTCCATATAGTCGGCGATCTCGCCGGCGGCGGGCGGCGCCAGGGACGAATCGGTCACCTCGGGAGCCGCATAGCTACGCGGCTCGGGATGGATGGCGGCCTTCTGCCCGCGCGCCTGATCGCTGGGCATGATCGGATCGGTGACGGCGTTCTGGGCCGTACCCTTGGAGGAATGGACGTTCTGGTGCGGCATGGCGGGCCTCCTTCACTGTCTCTCGACAACGGGAGCGCCAAGGGCTTGTTCCGGAAAGGGAGGTGGTACGTCCTCTCGGGCTCGAACCGAGGACCCTCTGATTAAAAGTCAGATGCTCTAACCAACTGAGCTAAGGACGCACACCGACGCGGGTCCGCGCTTGCGCACCGCGACGCGCCTTCTGTTGCAAAGCGGGGCCGGGGTCAAGCGTCGCCTCGACCGTCGCGACGGTCACGGCTAGGAAAACGCCATGAAACCTTTGTCCGGCCTGCGCATCCTCGAGTTCGACGGTCTCGGGCCGGTGACCTTCGCGGGCATGGTGCTGGCCGATCTGGGGGCCGACGTCTTGCGCCTGACCCGCAGCGCCGCGGCCGGCGCGCCCACGTTCACCGACGTCGGCGGCGAGGTGCTGCACCGGGCGCGGCCCGCGGTGGCCGTCGATCTGAAGGACGCGTCGGACCTGGCCCGGGTGCACGAACTGATCGCCTCGGCCGACGCCCTGATCGAGGGATTCCGGCCCGGGGTGATGGAGCGGCTCGGACTGGGGCCGGAGGTGTGCGCCGCCCGCAATCCGCGCCTCGTTTTCGGCCGCGTCACCGGCTGGGGGCAGACCGGGCCGATGGCGCGGCAGGTGGGCCACGACCTCAACTACATCGCCCTGTCGGGAGCCCTGTCGATGATGGGGGAGCCGGACCGGCCGCCGCGGCCGCCGCTCAACCTGGTCGGCGACTATGGCGGCGGGGCCATGCTGCTGGTCACCGGCGTGCTGGCCGCTCTGCTGGAAGCAAGGACCACTGGCCGGGGCCGGACCGTGGACGCCGCGATGACGGACGGCTCGGCCCTGCTGACCAGCCTGTTCCACGCCCTGGGCGCGCGCGGACTGTGGAGCGAGACGCGCGGCGGCAACCTGCTGGACGGCGGCGCGCCCTTCTATCGCTGCTACACCTGCCGCGACGGCCGGTTCGTGGCCGTGGGCGCGCTGGAGCCGCAGTTCTACGCGGCCCTGCTGGCCGGGCTGGAGGTTCCGGCGGCCGAGGCGCCGCAGTTCGACCTGGCGGGATGGGGGGGACTGCACGCCCGCTTCGCCGCCGTGTTCGCCACAAGGGACCGCGACGACTGGACGGCGCATTTCGCCGGCACGGACGCCTGCGTCACGCCGGTGCTGACCCTGTCGGAGGCGCCGCGCCATCCGCACAACGCCGCGCGCGGGACCTTCGTGGAACAGGGCGTGGTTCAGCCGGGCCCGGCGCCGCGCTTTGGCGAGGAGGCCCCGACGCCGGCGCCGCAACCCGCGCCGCTGTCGCTGGACGAGGCGGTGACGCGCTGGACCTGAGCCGGGTCAGGCGACGGCGCTGTCGACCAGTTCCCGGCGCCCGGCGGCGCAGGCCTCGGCCAGGGTGCGGGCCAGCATGACCGGGTCGATCGGCTTGGTCAGGAAGGCGTGCACGCCCGCCGCATCCCAGGCGGCCCGGTGGACGTCCAGCGCGTTGGCGGTCAGGGCGATCACCGGCGTGTCCCCGTTGACCGCGCCCTGACGGATGCGCCGCGTCGCCTCCAGCCCGTCCATGACCGGCATCTGCATATCCATCAGGATGGCGTCGAACGACTGGTTCGACGCCGCCTCCAGAGCCTCCGCCCCGTTCTCGACCAGGATCAGCCGGCAACCGTGCGGCTCCAGCAGCAGGGTCAGGATACGGCGGTTCACCTCGTGATCGTCGGCGGCGAGGATCGAGCGCCCCTGGAGCGAGCCGGCGGTTTCGGCCTGCCGCTCTGGCCGGATCGCCGCGCCCTCGACCGCGTCCATCGGCAGGCGCAGGGTGAAGGTCGAGCCCTCGCCCTCCACGCTGGCGACCGTCAGGGTTCCGCCCATGATCTCGGCCAGCTTGCGGCTGATCGACAGGCCAAGGCCGGTGCCGCCATGGCGGCGCGTGGTGCCGACGTCGGCCTGTTCGAAGCTGTTGAACACCTGCGCCAGCCGGTCGGCGGGAATGCCGCAGCCGGTATCGGACACCGCGACGGATAGCCGGGCGTCCTCCCAGTTCACGGCCACGACGATCTCACCGTCCAGGGTGAATTTCACCGCATTGGAGAGCAGGTTGAAGAGAATCTGCTGGAAACGGAGGGGATCGGTCCGCACCGCCTCCGGAACCTCCGGCGCGATTCGCAGCGTCAGCCGGACTCCGTTGGCTGTGGCGCGCGGCTCCCACAGGCGGCCGAGCGTCGCCAGCCGTTCGCGCACGACCATGTCGGCGCTCTCCAGCTCCATCTTGCCGGCCTCGATCTTGGAGAAGTCCAGCACGTCGTTGAGCAGGCCCATCAGAACGTCGCCGGCGTCGATCAGCATGGACACGTGCTCGCGCTGGCGGGTGTCGAGGCGGGTCCGGCGCAGCAGGTTGGCGGCCGAGATCACCGCGTTCATCGGCGTGCGGATCTCGTGGCTGACCACGGCAAGGAAGTCCGACTTGGCGGCGCTGGCGACCTCGGCCTTCTGGCGGGCGCGCTGTTCGGCGTCGCGGGCCGACTGCAGGGCCGTGGTGGTCATCGAGCTCTGGCGGACGGCGACGACCAGATGGCTCATGTAGAGCAGGCAAGCGATGGCGATCAGCAGTTCGCGCCACTCGCCGGTGGCGATGGCGCCGAAGGTCGGCAGGCCGAGAAAATAGGTCCCGTGCGCCGCGACGGCCGAGATCAGGATCGGCCGCACGTTGTGCATGTGGAGGCTGACGTGCAGCAGGCCGCCGGCGCACTGGACCATGGCGAAGATCCGGCCCACCTCGCCGCCCATGAACCACATGTAGGCGCTGATCCCCGCATAGACGGCCACGCCCACAACGGTCGTCAGGCACGACAGCGCCACATAGGCGCGATCAGGCGTCCACGCGGGATTGAGGCGGAAGCGGCTGAACACCATCCTGTCCAGCGCCTGCGTGGCCAGCACGGCGGCGAACCAGACGGCGGGCCAGATGGTCGGCATGATCAGCCAGGCGGTGGCGCCGATGAAGGCGGCGAGCGCGATGCGCGTCTTCAGCTCCCGGTATCGCACCAGCGAAACCATGGCGTAGGCGGTCGCCGTCATCGAAGGCCCTCCAGCGCGCCATCCTCGCGCGAATTGGAAAAGGATTGGTTGCCGAGCGTGGTGACCCGACGCACGATCATGGCTATGGAACACGCGATACCGCCACGCGTTGGAACGCCGATCCGGGGAGCTGCCAGATGAAACGCCTTTTCGCCCTTGTCGCCATAGCCGGCGCGGTCTCCCTGACCGCCTGCGACGACCCGCGTCCCGCCGAGCCGGAAGTGATGGACGCGCCCCTGGACGAGCCGCTCGCGCCGAGCGCCGAAGCGGTGCAGGCGCCGGTCGCGGCGCCCAGCGCCACGGACACGCCGTCCAACGAGGCCCTGCCGGCCGAGAAGCGCACCTCGGAAGAATCGGTCCGGCCGGAGAGCGAGACGCTGTTCTACTGACGTGCCGGCAAGGCGGCGCCCCATTTGCGCCGTCGGCGGATGCGACCCCGCCCGCCGCCCGCCAATCGAAGGGCGCCCGCCCGCTGACGAAGGTTCCAGTTTGACGCCGAGGCCCGCCCTGTTTCTGTCCAGCGTGGCGGGGTTCGCGCTTCTGGCTTCGACAGCCGCCGCCGACCCGCGCGCCCATGTGCGCGGCGAAATGGGCGCCGAACTGAGAGAACAGCTGCACCGGGCCATCGGCGAGGTCGACGGCCCGCCCTCCAACCGCTTCGAGGCCCGGCGACGGGCGCGCGGAGCGCTGGAGGCGGCCGAGGCCCTGCTGCGCTCCGAAGGCTACTACCAGCCCGTCCTCGAGGACGTGGTCGAGGGCGAGGAGACCCCGGTCGCCATCGTCGAGGTGACGCCGGGCCCCCGCTTCGCGCTGACCGAACCGATCGTCAACTGGGTCGAGCCGCCGCCCGCACCCCCGCTGCAGGAAGAGGTTCGTGGAGACATCGGCCTCAAGGCGGGGGATCCCGGCCGCGCCGTGGATGTCATCTCGGGCGAGGGGCGGCTGGTCGCGGGCCTGACCCGGCGCGGCCATGCCGACGCGCGGGCCAATCCCCGCCGGGTGCTGGTCGATCACGCCGCCCTGACGGTGCAACCCACCTACAATATCGTCGCCGGTCCGCTGGTGCGTCTGGACGGGGTGCGGCTGGAGACGCGCGGCCCGACCAATCCGAACTGGGTCGCCGGTCTCGCCCCGTGGTCTGAAGGCGAGGTCTATGATCCGGAGGACGTGGCCGAGCTGGAGCGCCGGCTGCTGGAGACCGGGGTCTACGACGGCGTCGGGGTGGCCCTTGCGCCGGCCGACCAGACCCGGCCGGACGGCAACCGGCCGATCATCGTGACCCTGACCGACCGGCCGCGCCGCATCCTGGAAGCCGGCGCCACCTTCTCGACCGCCGAGGGCTCCGGCGTCGACCTGCTCTGGACCTGGCACAACCGCTTCGGCCGGGCCGACACCCTGGTCTGGCAGGCCCGCGCGGCGGATGTCGACAGCCGGCTGGGCGTCGATCTCCGCCTGCCCCACTGGCGCCGGCCGGGCCAGACGCTGAGACTGTCGGCGGCCGTGCTGAACGAGGATACCGACGCCTACCGCCGGACCGCGGTCGCCGCCGCGGCCGACCTGCAACAGCGTATCGGCAAGACCTCCTGGTTCAGCTACGGCCTGGGCCTCGATGCCGGCAAATATGACGAGAACCGGTTCGATCCGGTCACCCAGCTGCCGATCAATTTCGAGCGTGACCTGGTCATCCTCACTGGCCGGGGCAGCGCCTATCTCGACTATTCCAACGACCCGCTCGATCCGACGACGGGCTGGCGTCTGACGGCCTCGGCCCAGCCGACCGCTGTGGCGGGCGAGGACACGACGCTGTTCCTGCGCACCGAGGCGCAGGCCACCGCCTATCTGCCGGTCCAGGACAATGCGAAGACGGTGCTGGCGGGTCGCGTCCGTCTCGGCTCGATCCTGGGCGGCGAGGAACTGACCGTTCCGTCGGACCGCCTGTTCTATTCGGGCGGCGGCGGATCGGTGCGCGGTTACGAGTACCAGGGCGTGGCCCCCCGCCTGCCGGACAATACGCCGCGCGGCGGCCTCAGCCTGTTCGAGGTCTCGGCCGAGGTCCGGCGCGACCTGTTCCGCAACTTCCAGGGGGTGGTCTTCGTCGACGCCGGCTCGGTGGGCTTCAACCAGGCGCCCGACTTCAGCAACATGCGTTACGGGGCCGGCTTCGGGGTGCGCTACAAGCTGCCGTTCGGCCCGATCCGGGCCGACATCGCCTTCCCGCTCGACAAGCGCGAGGGTGACGCCGACTTCCAGATCTATGTCAGCATCGGGCAGGCGTTTTGACCGACGCGCCACCCCCACCGGAAACGCCTGAACCCCCGGCTGTCGTGGCCCGGAAGAAGCGCACGCGGTTGCAGGCCCTGGCCTTCTTCGGCGGCATGGGGCTGGCGGTTCTGGCGGTGTTGCTGATCGTCGCCCTGGTGGGCGGGCGGATGTATTTGCTGTCCGACTCCGGGCGCGATCTCGTGACCAGTTTCGTGGCGGGGAAGAAGCTGGGCCGCTACGGCCGCATCAATGTCGAGGGGGTGCGCGGCGACCTGTTCGACGACTTCACCATCGACCGGGTGACGGTGACCGACGCCGACGGCGTCTGGCTGGAGGCGCGCAAGGTGCGGGTCGACTGGGACTGGTGGCCGCTGGTCGGCCGGCGGTTCCACGCCACCGATGTCGAGGCGGAAGTCGTCCGCCTGATCCGCCGGCCGCTGGTCGAGCCGCAGACCGAGCCGCCCGGCCCGCAACCCCTCTCGGTCGACATCGACCGGTTCGCCGCCGACGTCGAACTGCTGGAGGACTTCAGCAAGGAATACGGCCGCTGGAAGCTGACGGGCGAGGCCATGGTCCCGCGCAAGGGGCTGAAACAGGTGACCGTCAACGCCGACAGCAACAGCCGCCCCGGCGACTTCCTGCGCCTGACCGCCGCCATGAGCGACGACATCGCCGACCTGCGGCTCAACCTGCGCGCTCAAGAGGCGCGCGGCGGTCCGATCGCCGGCGCCCTGGGTTATTCGCCGGACGAACCCTTCCTGGCGACCGCGATCGTCAACGGCGAGGTGGTCGACGCCGTGGTGCGGACCGGCGACTTCACCCCCCTGATCATCAAGGGCCGGTACGGGCCCGAACAGACCCGGATCGCCGGCTATGTCGACTTCTCCGGATCGGACCTGCTCGACCCGTTCGTGCGCCGGATCGGCCGTACCGCCAGGTTCGCCCTGGCCACGGCCCCGGACCGCAACGAGGACGGCCTGCAAGGCGTCGGCTGGCGCCTGACCGCCGACAACCTGAACTCCGGCGCCAGCGGTCTGATCCGTATCAGCAACCGCAGCGTGCCCCAGGGCGTGCGCATCAACGTCTCGACTCCCTCGCTGACGCGGCTCGCAGGGCGCCCCCTGGGGAATGGCGCGGCATGGTCGGCGATGTTCCGGGGCGATGCGACCGAGTGGAGCCTGCGGGGCTCGATCGATGTGCTCGGCGCTGACCTGTCCAGCTACAGGGCGCAGCGCATTCGCGGGCCGGTGAACATCCAGGCGCAGGCCGGCCGGTACGACATCGACGGCGATGTCAGCGCCGCGGGAGGATCGACCGCCGGCATCGTCGGCGGCTTGCTGGGCTCCCGGCCACGGGTCCAGTTCGAGGCCGCGCGGCTGGCCGACGGTTCCTTCCTTCTGGAACGGCTGGAGGCCACCGGACAGGCGCTGAAGGTGACCGGCACGGGCGGGCGCAACCTGCTGGGCGGCCTCGGCTTCCGGGGCCGGGCCGAGGTCACCGACGCCTCGCGCCTGCGTCGGGGGGCCGACGGGGCGTTCGGCGGAACCATCGCCGCCTCGATGCCCCGAAGCGGCGCGCCGTGGCGAATCAGCTTCGACGGTCGCGGCCGCGGCTTCGCCCTGGGCGTCAGCGAATTGGACCGGCTGCTGGGCAGGACCCCGCGGCTGCAGCTGGTCGGAACCCTCACCGACGCGCGGGTGCAGATCGAGTCCGCCCGGCTGAGCGGCACGCACGGCAACGCCGCCGCGCGGGGCTTCGTCGAGGGCGACGGCCGCCTCAGGCTGGCGATGAACTGGAACGCGCGCGGACCCTTCGGCGTCGGCCCGGTGGAGATCGACGGCGCCATGACCGGCAGCGGCACGGTCGGCGGCACCCTGGCCCGGCCCAGCGCCGATCTGCGGGCCGCCTTCGGGCGGGTCAGCGCCGGCGCGCTGATCCTGACCGACGCGACCATGGACCTCAGCTTCCGGCGCGGGGCGGATGCATCCGATGGACGCATATCGATCGTCGCCGGCTCCAACTACGGCCCGGCCCGGGGCAGCGGCAATTTCCACCTCGGCGGCCGACGCATCCGCCTGACCGACGTGGATCTCGACGCCGGCGGAGTGACCGCGCAGGGCGCGATCGCCCTGTCGAACCGCTTCCCGTCCAGCGCCGACCTGACCTTCACCGCCCGGCCCGGGGCCTTCCTCGCCTCGGGCACGGCGGATGGCCGCATCCGCCTGACCGAGGGCGCGGGGGCGGAGACCGCCATTCTCGACGTCACCGGCCGCAACGTGCGTCTGACGGGATCGACCTGGGTCATCCGCTCGCTGGACCTGAACGGCCGGGGCACGCTGGACCGCCTGCCCTTCACCCTCAAGGCGGACGTCGGCGGCCGGACGCCGGTCAGCTTCGACGGGACCGGCGTCTATTCACGGCAGCCGACCGCCCAGACCGTGGTGCTGGAAGGCTCGGGCCGGGTGCGCGAGATCGCCTTCTCCACGCGCAATCCGGCCGTCGTGGCCCTGTCGGGCGACGGCCGCGTGGTCCGGGTCGATCTGGGCGTCGGCGGCGGCGTCCTGACCGGCGAACTGCGCCAGGATTCCCGCGCCGCCGTCATCGAGGCCAACCTGACCAGCGTCGAGCTGGGCTCCCTCGCCCCCGACCTGCGCGGCCGGGCGACCGGCCGCCTGTCGCTGCGGGGGTCCGGAGCCGATCTGTCCGGCTCCGCCAACATGGCGCTGGAGGACGTGCGCAGCATCGACGCCCCGAGCAACCTGGCCATCGACGGCACGCTGAACGCCGTGTTGCTCGACAGTACGCTGCGGATCCAGGCCCGCGTCGCCGACGGGGATCAGGTGCGGGCCACGGCCGATGTCACCCTGCCCGTCGAGGCCTCGGCCGCCCCGCTGCGGCTTGCCGTGGTCCGCACCCGGCCCATGACCGGCGAGATCGACATCCAGGGCCAGGTGCAGCCGGTCTGGGACCTGTTCCTCGGCGGCGAACGCTCGCTGTCGGGCCAGATCAACGCCCGCGCCACGCTCGCCGGCTCGATCGCGGCCCCGCGGATCAACGGGCGGCTGGACCTGCGTCAGGGCGGTTTCAGGGACAACGCCACCGGCCTTCAGCTCCGTGACGTGACCCTCGCCAGCCGGTTCGACGACACCACTGCGCTGGTGGAGACCTTCACGGCCACCGACGGCTCGGGCGGCACGGTGACCGGAGACGGCCGCATCGGCCTGCGCGAGGGCTCCGGCTCAAGCGTCGAACTGGCCCTGACCCGGTTCCGGATCATCGACAACGACATCGCCGTGGCCCGCGCCTCTGGACCGCTCAGCGTCGTCCGGGCCGAGGACGGCAAGATCCAGCTGACCGGCCGCATCGACATCGACGACGCCCGCATCCAGGCCAACCCGCCCGGATCGACCGGCATCGTCCGCATGGACGTGGTCGAGATCAACAAGCCCGGCGGCGACATCCCCGAGGAGGAACAGAACCGCCCGCGCGGCCTGCAGATCGGCATCGACATCGCCGTCCGCTCGCCCGGCGGCGACGTCCGGGTGGTCGGGCGCGGACTGAACGTCGAGATGAGCGTCAACGCCCGGGTCACCGGCACGATCAACCAGCCGACGCTGACCGGAACGGCCCGCGTCGTGCGCGGCGACTACGACTTCGCCGGCAAGCGGTTTGTCTTCGACGACCGGGGCACGGTCACCCTGTCGACCCGCCCCGAACAGATCCGGCTGAACCTGACCGCGACGCGCGAGGATCCGGCCCTGACCGCCACCATCCGCGCCACCGGAACCGCGGCGCGGCCGGAGATCACCCTGACCTCGACGCCGGCCCTGCCCCAGGACGAGATTCTGTCCCAGGTTCTGTTCGGGCGTTCGGCGTCCCAGCTGTCGGCGTTCGAGGCGGCCCAGCTGGCCGCGAGCGTCGGCGCGCTGGCGGGCGGCGGCGGTTTCGACGTGATCGGCAACCTGCGCGAACTCGCCGGGCTGGACCGGCTGTCGTTCGGGGGCGAGGCGTCCAGCCTGACCGTGGCCGGCGGGCGCTATCTGACCGACAATGTCTATCTGGAGATCATCGGCGGTGGCGAGAACGGCGCGGCCGTGAACGTGGAATGGCAGGTGCGGCGCAACCTGACCGTCAGCTCGAAATTCGGCGGACAGGGCGACGCCAGCCTGTCGATACGCTGGCGCCGCCAGTCCCGCCAGCCCGGGACCGGTCGCGAGGACCGGCGCCCGAACCGGTAGGCCTCAGTACGCCCGGGCGTCGCGGAACTTCTTCAGCGCTCCGGCGCCGCGGACGCCGGCGATGTGGAGGATCAGTTCGACGACCATGACCACGATGCCGAGAACGATCATCCACGGTGCGTTCATCGGCGTTTCGGGCACATCGATCTGGCCGGCCATCATCTGCGCCAGAACCGTGGAGCCAAGGCCGTAGACGACAAGCACGATAAACAGAATCGGGATCACCATGTTCGGCTTCGCCCACTGGACGAACCCGAGGATCAGCTGGACCACGACCACCACGATCATCAGGTAGAGCGTGAACTGGGCTATGGCCCCGGTCATGCTCGCGATCTGCGGGTCGCCCCCGGCGCTCTGGGCCGCGACGGCGCTCTCCATGGCCTCCAGGCCCCCATTCATCATCATGACGACGCCGAGAAGGCTGAAGGCGACTCCGATGAAGATGGCGATCGCGCTCGCCCTCGCGGCTTTCAGCGCCTCTGCTTCCGTCCCGATGGTCGCCATCGGATTGAACGCCTTGATCCAGTCACTCATGCCTTTTCCTCCCTGTGTGGGGCGGAAGCCTAGCCGCTGACCGGGAGCCGCGCCATCGCTCCCTCGCCTTCACCTTTGCCGTCGGCGCGGCTAGGGTCCGGCCGCATGCGGATTCTTCCTCACGACCAGACCGTGCTCGACCATGTCGCGGCGCGCGAGACCGCCATCGTCGGCCGGGCGATCGACTGGGCGAACGTCAACTCCGGCAGCCGCAACGCCGCCGGACTGGCGCGGATGCTCGATCTGCTGGAAGCCGCCGCCGCGCCCCTGGCCGCTGACGTCGCGCGCCTGCCGACCGGCGCCTCGGTCAGCGTCGGCGACGACGGCATGGTGCGTGAAGACGCCCACGCCGACGCCCTGAAGATCAGCACACGGCCGGGCGCGGCGGTGCAGGTCGTCCTGACCGGCCACTACGACACCGTCTTCCCCGCCGACAGCGCCTTCCAGACCGTCGTCATCCGACCGGACGGCGCCCTGAACGGTCCGGGCGTCGCCGACATGAAGGGCGGGATCAGCGTCATGCTGGCGGCGCTCGAGGCGTTTGAGACCCATCCGGACAAGGGCCGCGTCGGCTGGACCGTGCTACTGTCGCCGGACGAGGAGATCGGCTCCCCCGCCTCCGCCCCGTTGCTGGCCGAACTGGGCGCGCGCGGCCATGTCGGCATGACCTATGAGCCGGCCATGCCCGACGGCTCGCTGGCCGGGGCGCGCAAGGGCAGCGGCAACTACCACCTGATCGTCACCGGCAAGGCCGCTCACGCCGGCCGGGCTTTCGAGGAGGGCGCCAACGCCGTCGCCGGGGCGGCCATCGTCGCCGCACGCCTGCACGCCCTGAACGGCCGGCGCGAGGGCGTCACCGTCAATGTGGCGAAGATCGCCGGCGGCGGGCCGCTGAACGTGGTCGCCGACAACGCCGTGGTCCGCTTCAACGTCCGCGTGCCCGACAAGGCGGCGTCCGACTGGATCGAGGCGGCGGTGCGCGAGATCGCCGCCGACCTCCCCTTTCCCGGCCTGTCCCTCGACCTTCATGGGGGCATGACCCGCGCGCCCAAGCCGATGGACGCCTCACAGTCCGCCCTGTTCGAGGCGGTGCGCGAGACCGGGGCGCTGCTGGGCCAGACCATCGCGTGGAAGCCGTCGGGCGGGGTCTGCGAGGGCAACAACCTGCACGCCGCCGGCCTGCCCAATATCGACACCCTCGGCGTCCTCGGCGGCGACATCCATTCGGATCAGGAGTTCGCCTGGCCCGCCAGCTTCCTCGAACGGGCCCGGCTCAGCGCGCTGATCCTGTGCAAGATCGCCTCGGGCGAGATCGACGCCCTGAAACTGAAGTCCCTGCGTCTGGAGACGATGTAACCCATGCTCGTCGTCCGACCCGCCGGCCCCGCCGACCTCGACCACCTGCTGGAGCTGGCCATCCTCAGCGGCCCCGGCTTCACCAGCCTGCCCGAGGACCCGGACCAGCTCGCTGAACGGCTCGAACTCGGCCGCGACAGCTTCTCCGGCAAGCTGGCCCCGGAAGAGTGCTGGTACACGCTGATGCTGGAGGAATCCGAGACCGGCGACGTCGACGGTGTCGGCTCCGTCAAGGCGGCCGTCGGGCTGCACCGACCCTTCTTCTCGTTCCGGCTGGTCAACAACACCCAGTCGTCGCCGTCGCTCGGCGTCAAGCTGGACCACCAGACCCTGGTGCTGGTCAACGAATGTACCGGCTGGACCGAGGTCGGGTCACTGTTCCTCAAGGCCGACCGGCGCAAGGGCGGCGCGGGGCGCCTGCTCAGCCAGTCGCGCTACATGCTGATCGGGGCCCGGCCCGAGCTGTTCGCCGAGACGGTGCTGGCCGAGCTGCGCGGTGTGTTCACCCCCGACGGCGCCTGCCCGTTCTGGGACCATGTGGCGCACAAATTCTTCCCGATGGAGTTCGACGACGCCGACCGTATGACCGGCTCGACCGACAAGCAGTTCATCCTCGACCTGTCGCCGCGCCACCCGATCTATGTCGAACTGCTGCCCGAGCCCGCCCGCGCGGTGATCGGCAAGGTCCATCCGCAGGGCGTCCCGGCCATGGCCCTGCTGGAGAGCGAGGGCTTCCGCCCCAACGGTCTGGTCGACATCTTCGACGCGGGGCCGACCGTCTCGTGCGGTCGCGACAACATCCGAACGGTGCGCGACGCCCGCCGCCTGACGGTTCGGATCGCCGATGAGGTCGAGGCCGAACTGCCCGCCCTGATCTCGACCGACAGCGTCTCCGCCTTCCGCGCTGTGCGCCAGCGCGCGGCGGTCGAGGGCGACACGGCGACCCTGAACCGCGAAACCGCCGATGCCCTCAGGGTGCGGGCCGGCGACACCGTGCGGGTGAAGACGTGACCCCCCATCTGGATCCCATGACCACCTTCCAATCTCTCGATCCCGCCACCGGCGAAACCGTGTGGGAGGGCGCCGCCGCCTCGCCTTCCGAGGTCCAGGCCGCCGCCGACCGCGCCCGCGCCGCCTTTCCCGACTGGGCCGATCGCCCGCGTCAGGACCGCATCGACGCCGTCAAACGCTATCAGGCCGTGCTCAAGGCCCGCGCCCCGCAGATCGCCGAGGCCATCAGCCGCGAGACCGGCAAGGCGCTGTGGGAGACCACGACCGAGCTGACCGCCATGCAGGGCAAGGTCGACATCTCGATCCGCGCCTATGACGAGCGCACCGGCGAGCGCACGGCCGACACGGCCTTCGGCCACGCCACCCTGCGCCATCGTCCGCACGGCGTGGCGGCGGTGCTCGGCCCGTTCAACTTCCCAGGCCATCTGCCCAACGGCCACATCGTTCCGGCCCTGCTGGCCGGGGATGCGGTGGTGTTCAAGCCGTCGGAAGAGACGCCCCTGACCGGGCAGCTGATGGCCGAAGCGTTCGAGGCCGCCGACCTGCCGCCCGGCGTGTTCAACCTGGTCCAGGGCGGGCGCGACACTGGCGCGGCCCTGCTCGACAGCGGCATCGACGCCCTGATGTTCACCGGCTCCGGCGCGGCCGGGGCGCACTTCCGGCGCAAATTCGCCGACGACCCGCATGTGATCCTCGCGCTCGAGCTCGGCGGCAACAATCCGCTCGTGGTCTGGGACGCCGCCGACGTCGAGGCCGTGGCCGGCATCGTCGTCCAGTCCGCCTTCATCACCACCGGCCAGCGCTGCTCCTGCGCCCGACGCCTGATCGTGCCCGAAGGTCCCCGGGGCGACGCCATCGTCGAAGCCGTCGCCGCGCTCAGCGACCGCCTGACCTTCGCGCCGTGGAACGCCTCGCCCGAGCCCTACGCCGGTCCCCTGATCTCTCAGAAGGCGGCCGAGGCGGCGCTGAAGGCGCTGCAGGAGCGGATCGACATGGGCGCCCGGGTGATCCGCGGCTCGGGCCCGGTCGGCAATCTGCCGGGCGCCTTCGTCAAGCCGGCGATCATCGACGTCACCGGCGTCGCCGTGCCCGACGAGGAGATGTTCGCCCCCTTCCTGTCGGTGACCCGCGTCGGCTCGCTTGAGGCCGCCATCGCCGAGGCCAACGCCACCCGCTACGGCCTCAGCGCCGGTCTGGTCAGCGACGATCCGTTCCACTGGCAGCGCTTCATCCGCCGCATCCGCGCCGGCGTGGTCAACTTCAACCGCCCGACCACCGGCGCCGCCGGCGACATGCCCTTCGGCGGCTTGGGCGCCAGCGGCAACCACCGGCCGTCGGCGTATTACGCCGCCGACTACTGCGCCTATCCGGTGGCCAGTTTCGAGGCCGAGGCGGTGAAGAATATCGAAAGTGAGATCAAGGGGTTGGTCTGATGGAGTTCGATCGGTTCTCGAAGCCGGAGCGAATCAAGCCTGGAGGACGTGAGCGCGCTCGCCGCCTGCGTGCCGGACCAACGTGGACGGAAGCCAGACTTTGGGAGCAGCTGCGGCTCCTCCCGATCCGGATTCGGCGCCAGGCTCCGATCGGTCCGTATGTCGTCGATTTCGCCTGCCTTCGGGCCAAACTGGTCATCGAAGTCGATGGCGGCATTCACAACCAGACCGATGTCGCGCTGCGTGATCTCAAGCGAGATGAATGGCTGAATGGTCAGGGCTACCGCGTCCTGAGGATCGACAGTCACCGGATTTCGGACGAGTTGGACGCCGTCGTCGCGGAAGTGGTTCTGGCGATCCGCCAAACATCTCCCCTTCCCCTCGAGGGGGAAGGGGCCGGGGGATGGGGTGAGGGCTCGCTGTCCAGCGGGCTCGCGCTTGAGGCGCCGTCCAGCCTCTCGCACGCAATCAGCGCGCATCCTGCCACCACCCCCTCCCAACCCTCCCCCCTCGAGGGGGAGGGCTCATGAGCGCCTTACCGCCCGCCCTCGAAGCCAACGCCGACGGCCTGATCGGTCCGACCCACTCCTACGCCGGCCTGGCCCCGGGCAACCTCGCCTCCAGCCTGAACGCCGGCGAGGCCTCCAACCCGCGCGCCGCTGTCCTGCAGGGCCTCGACAAGATGAAACGGCTGGCCGACCTCGGCCTGCCCCAGTTCGTGCTGCCGCCGCACGAGCGGCCGAACATCCCCTTCCTGCGCTCGCTCGGCTTCACCGGCTCCGACGCCGCCGTGCTGGAACAGGCCTGGAAGGATGCGCCATCCTTCGCCGCCGCCGCCTGTTCGGCCTCGCCGATGTGGGCCGCCAACGCCGCCACGGTGACCCCTTCCGCCGACGCCGCCGATGGCCGGGTGCATTTCACCCCCGCCAACCTGGTCACCAACCTGCACCGCTCGCTGGAGCACGCCCAGACGAAGCGGGCGCTGGACGCCCTGTTCCCCGATCCGGCCCGGTTCGCGGTGCATGACGCCCTGCCCTCCGTCGCCCACCTCGCCGACGAGGGCGCGGCCAACCACGTGCGCCTGTGCGCCGATCACGGCGAGCCGGGCGTCAACCTGCTGGTCTGGGGGCGAGAGGCCTGGGAACACTGGCAGGGGCGGTACCCCGCCCGCCAGACCCGCGAGGCGTCGGAAGCGATCGCGCGCCGCCACGGCGCCTCGGGCGTGGTGCTGGCCCGGCAATCGAGCGCCGCCATCGCCGGCGGAACCTTCCACAACGACGTGGTCTGCGTCGGCGCGCTGGAGACCCTGTTCTTCCACGACCTCGCCTTCGAGGACACGGCCGGCACGCTCGCCGCCATCCGCGCCGCCGCCGACGGCCGCTTCGAGCCCGTCTTCGTCGAAGTCTCGTCCGCCGAACTGCCGCTGGCCGACGCCATCTCCAGCTACCTGTTCAACTCGATGCTGGTGTCGCTGCCGGGCGAGGACCGCCTGACCCTGATCTGCCCGACCGAGACCCGCGACAACGCCCGCAGCCACGCCGTGGCCGAAAGCCTCGCCGCCTCCAACGGCCCCATCGGACGGGTGGAATACGTCGACGTGCGCCAGTCGATGCGCAACGGCGGCGGCCCCGCCTGCCTGCGTCTGCGCGTCGCCCTGACCGAAGCCGAACTGGCCGCGACCAATCCCGCCATGCGGATGACCGACGAGCTCCACGCCCGCCTGTCGATCTGGGCCACGACCTGGTACCGAGATACGCTGAGCCCCGCCGACCTCGCCGACCCGGCCCTGCTCGACGAGAGCCGGGGCGCGCTGGACGAACTGACCTCCATCCTCGACCTCGGCTCCGACTTCTATCCGTTCCAGAGGAGCTGATCCCATGACCCGCAACCCGACCCTTGTCGCTGGCGGCCTGCTGAGCGCCGCCGCTGCCGTCCTGCACCTCTCCGTCATCGCCGGCGGACCCGACTGGTACCGGTTCTTTGGCGCGGGCGAGGGCATGGCCCGTCTCGCCGAACAGGGCTCATGGACGCCCGCCCTCCTCACCGTGGGCATCGCGGGGGTTCTGGCGGTCTGGGCGGCCTACGCCTTTTCCGGAGCAGGCCTGATCCCGCGGTTGCCGCTGGTCCGGACGGCGCTGGTCCTGATCTCCGCGGTTTACCTGCTGCGCGGACTGGTGCTGGTCCCCGCCTTCGCCCTCAACCCCGGCGGCGTCACCCCGTTCGTACTGTGGAGCTCGCTGATCGTGCTGGTCTACGGCCTTGCCTACGCAATCGGGACATGGATCGCCTGGCCCGGTCTGTCGGCCCGCCCGGCCCCGCTCTGATCGCGCCAGCCGGAGACCCAACCCGTGCTGACCCACCGCATCGCCACGGAGGCCGACATCCCCGCCCTCGTCGCCCTGATGGACCGCGCCATCAGCGGGCCGCTGGCCGAGTTCCTGACGCCGGATCAGATCGCCGCCAGCCGCAAGCTGATGGGCCTCGACAGCCAGATCATCGCCGACCGCACCTATTTCATCGTCGAGAGCGACGGCGCGCTGGCGGGCTGCGGCGGCTGGAGCCGGCGCATCACGACCTACGGCGGCGACCACACGCCGGGCCGGGTTCCCTCACCGCTGACTCCCGGCGTCGACGCCGCCCGCATCCGCGCCATGTACACGGCTCCCGAGTTCCTGCGGCAGGGCGTCGGCCGGCGGATCCTCGGCCTGTGCGAGGACGCCGCCCGCGCCGCCGGCTATGACCGCGCCGAACTGGTCGCCACCCTCGGCGGCGAGCCGTTGTACCGCGCCGCCGGCTATCGCGAGATCGAGCGCTTCGAGGACGACCGCGGCGGCGCGCCCGTCCCACTGGTCAGGATGGGCAAACCGCTGGGTGATGGTCTCTGAGGGGGAGGCCAGCATGAGGGAAACCACCGGCGGGATGACGCCCGCCCGGCGCCTGCGCAACATCATTGGCGGCTCGGCCGGCAATCTGGTTGAGTGGTTCGACTGGTTCGCCTACGCCGCCTTCACCGTCTATTTCGCCCCGGTCTTCTTCCCCAGCGGCGACAGCACCGCGGAACTGCTCAAGGCCGCGGCGGTGTTCGCGGTCGGCTTCCTGATGCGCCCCGTCGGGGCCTGGGTCATGGGCGTCTATTCCGACCGCAGGGGCCGCAAGGCGGGTTTGACCCTGTCGGTCAGTCTGATGTGCGCCGGAGCCCTGATCATCGCGGTAACCCCCGGATACGCCACGATCGGCGTCGCGGCCCCGGCCCTGCTGCTGCTCGCCCGCATGATGCAGGGCCTCAGCGTCGGCGGCGAATACGGCTCCTCCGCGACCTACCTGTCCGAGATGGCCACGGCGAAGCATCGCGGCTTCTGGTCCAGCTTCCAGTACGTCACCCTGATCTCGGGCCAGTTGCTGGCCCTGCTGCTGCTGATCCTGCTCCAGAACACCCTCAGCGAGGGCGCCCTGGAGACCTGGGGCTGGCGCATCCCGTTCTTCGTGGGCGCGGCGCTGGCGGTGATCGTCTTCTGGCTGCGGCGGCGTCTGGACGAGACCTCGGCCTTCATCGCCACCGACATGAGGGAGGCCCCAAAGTCGAGCGCCCTGCTGCTGATCCTCAAACATCCGAAGGAGGCGCTGATGGTGCTCGGCCTCACCGCCGGGGGCACCGTCGCCTTCTACACCTACACCACCTACCTGCAGAAATTCCTCGTCAACACGACCGGCTTCAGCAAGGCCACGGCGACCGAAATCAGCGCCGGCGCCCTGTTCGTCTTCATGCTGATCCAGCCCGCCGTGGGCGCCCTGTCCGACCGGATCGGACGGCGGCCGGTGATGGTCGGCTTCGGCGTGCTGGGCGTTCTGTTCACCGTGCCGATCATGACCGCCCTGTCCGGCGTCGACAGCCCGTTCCTGGCCTTCCTGCTGGCCATGGCGGCGCTGGTCATCGTCAGCGGCTACACCTCGATCAACGCCGTGGTGAAGGCCGAGCTGTTCCCGGCCCATATCCGCGCGCTCGGCGTCGCCCTGCCCTACGCCATCGCCAACGCCCTGTTCGGCGGCACGGCGGAATACGCCGCCCTGTGGTTCAAGGACAACGGCATGGAGAGCGCCTTCTTCTGGTACGTCACCGCCCTGATCGGCGTGTCGCTGCTGACCTACATCCGCATGCGCGACACCGGCCGCAACAGCCTGATCACCCACGCCGACTGATCAGGCCGGGGTTTTCAGCCGCTCGAGCGCCTGCGGGTAGCGACGGGACAGAGGCGCGTCCACGACGCCCAGTTCGACGGTCCAGTCGCCCGAGCCGTCCGGTCTCAGCCCTTTCACGCGCCGCGCATTGACCAGCCATGACCGATGCGCCCGCACGAAGCCGAAACCGCCCAGCTCCACCTCGACCGCCGCCAGGGTCGTGCGCATCAGCGGACGGCGGCCGTCGACCAGCCAGAACTCCGCATAGTTGCCGGCCGACGACACGGCGACGATCTCGCTCAGGGGCACGCGCAGGATGCGACCCCCGTCGCGGATGTCGAAACTGACCGGCCGCACCGGCTCGTCGCGGCGCCGGCGCAGATGGCCGATCAGCCAGAAGGTCGCGACATAGGTCCCGTAACTGATCAGGTCCTTCCGAAGCTCATAGATGAAGCGGTCGCCGAACTCGTACGGCCCTGCGCCCATCAGGTCGTAAGCCACCTTGCGCAAGGCCACGAACCCGATCACGTGCACCGCGGAGAAGACCAGCAGCGCGGCGAGGTGGATCAGCACGAACCGCGCCTTCGGCCGCCAGCCCTCGGCGACCGCCTCGTCAGGTGGGGCCGCGGCGGTCGCCAGCCACGGCAGCAGCATGGCCACAAGGATGGAAATCGCGCTGCTGATCTCCCAGACCCACGGTTCCCACGTCGCGATGTCCGGGATGTCGCTGAGGTTGGTCAGGGCGTTGACGACGACCACCACCGACGTCACCGGCACGACGAACAGGTACGCCGTGCGAAGGTCACGGACGTCGGGAGCCGAACGCGGCCAGCCGCCGGTCCCGGGGTTCGCGCCGCTCGTCACAGCCGCCTTCGCCACGTCCCGCCGATCGCCCCGCCCGTCCCCCGGCGATTGCCCTGCGCCCGCCCCGGATGGGACGCCGGCGGACCGTTCATCGCTCATGGAAATCCGCCATGTCGTCCGCCCTGCTCCCCGAAGTCGCGCCCGCCCCAACCCGCCGATACGATCTGGACTGGATCCGGGTCGGCGCCTTTTTCCTGCTGATTCTCTATCACGTCGGCATGCTCTATGTGTCGTGGGACTTCCACGTGAAGAGCCCCCGCATCGTCGAGGCGATCCAGCCCCTGATGATGCTCACCAACCCGTGGCGGCTGACCCTGCTGTTCCTCGTCTCGGGCGCGGCCACCCGCTTCATGGTCGAGGGCTTTGCGGCGAGGGGCGGCCACCCGGGTCGCCGGCTGGCGGGTTCACGGCTGCTGCGCCTGCTTCCGCCCCTGCTGTTCGGCATGTTCGTTATCGTGCCGCCCCAGAGCTACTACGAAGTCCTCGAGGCGCTGAAAGGCCTCGGCGTCGCGGATCCGGCGCATTCGCCCTACCTGCAGAATTTCTGGGTGAAGTACGCCACCGCCTCCGGAAACTGGTGCGACGACACGGGTTGCCTGACCACCCCGACCTGGAACCACCTGTGGTTTGTCGCCTACCTTCTGCCCTATGGCCTGATCGTGGCCCTGCTGGTCGGCCTCGGGGGCCGGCCGCTCGGCGCGCTGGAGCGCGGGCTGGAGCGCGTCCTGTCCGGCTGGGGCCTGCTGATCTGGCCCATCGTCTGGTTCGCGGTCCTGCGCCTGACCCTGGCGCCGCTGTTCGAGATCACCCACGCCCTCACCGACGACTGGTACAATCACGCCCTTTCGTTCAGCGCCTATCTTCTTGGCTTCCTGATCGCCCGGTCGGAGGGGCTCAGGGCGGGCTTCATCCACATGCGCCGGCCGGCCCTGATCCTCGCCGTGCTGGGCTGGGCCGGCTGGGCGACCTACGCCTGGATCTGGCGCGCGGACGACGCCGTGCCGCCCGAAACCCTGCGCATGGCCATGCGGCTCGTCTACGCGGTCGACCAGTGGACGTGGATCGCCGCCATTCTCGGCTACGGCGCGCGGTATCTGAACCGCGGCGGGCCGGTGCTGCGCTACCTCGGCACGGGAGTCTTTCCCTTCTACATCGTGCACCAGACCGCGATCATCATCGCCGCCTGGTATTTGATGCCCCTGAACCTGCCGTTGGGCGTCGAGGCCGCGCTGGTCATCGTCGCGACCTTCTCGGCCTGCTTCCTCGGTTACGAGATCGCGCGCCGGCTCGGCTGGCCGGGTCTGCTGTTGGGCGTGCGCCCCGGGGCGAAACCGGTTCGGTCCAACGATCGCTCGACCTCGGATCTCGCCCAGGCCCGGGTCTGATCCTCCGCGAGGACGGGGTCAGGCCGCGAACCGGCCGCCCCTCGCCGCATAAGCCTGGGTTCCGCGGGTGAAGACCCGGTCGGTCGGCAGGATGGCGTCGATGGCGATGTCATCGGCGCCCTTCAGCCGTTCGTAGATCGGGCCGAAGTCCTGCAGGGTGTCCCGCTTCAGCTGGTCGATGCTGTCGATCACGAAATAGACCTGCTGGAAGTCGTCGATCCGGTACAGCGTCCGCATCACCCGCTCGAGGTCGAAGCCCAGCCGGTTCGGCGACGGGTCCTCCAGGGCGAACACGCTTTCGGTCGCCGACGAGACGATGCCGGCCCCGTAGATGCGCAGGCCGTCCGCGTCCTGCATCAGGCCGAACTCGACCGTGTACCAGTACAGCCGGGCCAGGTTCTGCAGCATGCCCAGCGAGGCGGCGCGCTGGCCGCCCTTGCCGTAGGCCTCCATATAGGCGGCGAAATCGGGGTCGGTCAGCATCGGCACATGGCCGAACACGTCGTGGAAGATGTCCGGTTCCTGCAGGTAGTCCAGCTGATCCGGCTTGCGGATGAACTGGCCCGAGGGGAAGCGCCGGTTGGCCAGGTGATCGAAGAACACCTCGTCCGGCACCAGGCCGGGAACGCAGACCACGGTCCAGCCGGTCAGCGCCTGCAGCTTGGGGTTCATGGTCCCGAAGTCGGGGATGCCGCCGGTATTCAGGTCCAGCGCCGTCAGTCCCTTCAGGAACACGTCGGCGGCGCGGCCCGGCAGGATCCTCATCTGGCGGGCGTAGAGCGTGTCCCAGGTCGAATGCTCGACATCGGAATACGCCGACCAATTCTGCGGGATGGTCCAGTCGGCGGCCGCGCCCTCGGGCGGCGCTTCGAAGACGTGCTCGAAATCGGACATGGCGCGCTCCTGCTGCCTTCGGACTCTGGCGGTCCCTGACCGCCAATCTAGGCCCGGGCCGCCGGCGGCGCCAGCGTCAGTGGATGGCCTGGGACCTGGGAGCGTGCCGGCCGTTCGCGTCCACGGTGAACCACCGCTGCTCGGCATCCCGGGTCATCGCCACCAGCTCTGGATCCTGCTCCAGCGAATCCTCGGATGCATAGGCGATAAAGCCGCCCTCGTCGCCAAGGGCCAGCACCTGGTAGAAGGGTTGGTCGGGCGAGATCGCACCGGTCTCGCCCGGTTGGCCGGCGAACACCGGATCGACGTCGATCACCACGCCGCGGAAGGCCGCTTCGCGGTGGCGGACGATCTGGCCCAGGCCGAATTTGGCGACGATTTCATTGGTCATGAGCGCAGATTGCGCCTCGCAACCTGAGCGGCAGGACCATCGGGCCGTTCATTTTCGCGTCAGCGATCCTTGGCGCGGGCGGCGCGACGGGTCTAGGTTACGCGGGACGGGCGCCGCTTTGGACCGCCCACCGTGAAAGTTCGGCCCATGCCGGAGACCGACGGCGCCCCCGAGGGCGCGCCCCGGTCCCAGCGTTCCAGGTCCGGCGGCCAGCGCGCCCGTGGCGGCGCCTCCGAGGGACCGGGCGCATCAGGTCGGGAACAGCCCCTGTACGGGGCGCTCGATCTGGGGACCAACAACTGCCGTCTGCTGATCGCCCGGCCTGCGCGGGACGGCTTCCGCGTCGTTGATTCCTTCAGCCGCATCGTTCGTCTCGGCGAGGGCCTGTCGCGCACCGGGCGGCTGGACGACGCGGCCATGGAGCGGGCCTATGAGGCCCTTGTCCTGTGCGGCGAGCGGGTCGCGAAGAAGGGCGTGGAGTCGACGCGCCTGATGGCCGTCGCCACCCAGGCCTGCCGCCAGGCCGACAATGGCGCCGCCTTCATCGAGCGGGTCCGGGAGGGCACCGGCTTGCGGCTGCGCATCATCGACCCGGCCGAGGAGGCACAGCTTTCAGTCGAGGGCTGCCTCAACCTGTTCGACGACAGGGCCGAGGCGGTCCTGGTCGTCGACGTCGGCGGCGGCTCGACCGAGCTCAGCTGGCTCAAGCGGTCCGAAGGCGGCTTTTTGCTGGAGGGCTGGATGTCGGCCCCGATCGGCGTGGTCACCCTGGCCGAGCGCCATCCGGAACCGTCGGGCGCGGCGAACGGCGGCCTGACCGACTGGTATGAAGCCATGGTCGCGGACATGGGCGGGGCCCTGGCCGACGCGCCGATCGACCCCGCCCTGCGCGTGGTGTTCGCGGCCGGCCGGGCCCACCTGGTCGGCACCTCGGGGGCCATCACCAGTCTTGCCGGCATCCACCTCGGCCTCCGGCGCTATCAGCGCAACCTGGTCGACGGCCTGTGGATGACGCGGGGCGACTGCGAACGGGCGGCGGACCGCCTGAAGGCGCTGGGCCCTGCCGGACGCGCGGCCGAATCCTGCATCGGCCCCGACCGCGCCGATCTGGTGCTGGCGGGGGCGGCGATCATGGAGGCGGTGCAGCGCGCCTGGCCCTCGGAACGGGTCAGGGTCGCCGACCGCGGCCTGCGCGAGGGACTGCTTCTGCAGAGGATGCGCGAGGACCGGCGGCCGAGACGACGTCGCCGCCGACGGTGACGCCGCTCAGTTCGTGACCTGCACCGGCAGGGTCACGTCGCAGACCGAGAAGTCCGCCCGCCGCATGGCGCGCGTCTCGTCCACCAGCGCCCGGAAGCGCGGCGAGTCGGTGGCCAGCACCTGCACCGAAGGCCGCTCCGCCTCGGGTATGTCGGCCGCGACCCGCACCCGGGTCATCCGGTCAGGCTGGGCGGCCGCCATCATGCCGTTGTCGCCGTCTCCGACCCGGAGCGACCGCACCACGTCGAGGCCAGCCACCGTCATGCCCCAGATGGTGTAGCGCTTGTCCAGCGCCGGATAGGCCTGGCGCATGATGAAGAACTGGCTGTTGGCGGTGTCGTTGCCCTCATCCCGGGCCATGCCGGCCACGCCGGGGCAATATAGCCCCCAGCCGTGCACCTTGCCGTCGCTACTGGTGGAGAACACCGCATCCGGCTGGGTCTGGATCGGCAGGGAATGCAGGAAGCCCACGCGGGCGCCGGCAGGCTCGGCCGCGGCCGCGAAAGGCATCGTCGGGTCACGGCGGAAGGTGAACTCCGCCTTCAGGTCGGGATACGGGCTCTGGCCCTCGCCGTTGCCCAGCGGATCACCCGTCTGGGCCATGAAGGTGTCGATGACCCGATGCCAGGGGATGTTGTCGTAGAAGCCGCGCCGGGCCAGCAGCTTGATCCGCTCGACGTGCAGCGGCGCGACCTCCGTCATCAGCTCGACCAGGATGCGGCCGCGCGTGGTGTCGATGACCAGCAGGTTCTCGGCCGGCACGGCGCGCCACTCGACGGCCGCGATCGTGGTCTCCGGGGTCGGCGCGGGCGGCGGCGGCGGAGGTCCAGCGGCCTCCTGGGCCGCGGCGGGCATGGCGAACAGAATGGCGGCCAGCGCGGCGGCGGATATCGACTTCATGGCAGCCTCCCAGGATTCCGGACGGTATGGATCAGCCCCCGACGACCTCGGCCGGAGGCTGCACATCGCAAATGGTGAAGGCGGCCCCGCGCTCGGCCTGGACCCGCGCCACCTCGCGCTGCAGGGCGGCGCCCGTAGCCACGCGCACGGCCGGCCGCTCGCCTGCGGGCAGGGCCGCCGCGGTCCGGGCCCGGGTCATCACGTCGGGATCCTCGACCCGGCCGTTCCCCGCCTCCGAGCCGGCCTTGATCGCGCGGACCACGTCCATCCCGGCCACGACGCGGCCGAACGGCGTATAGGCGCCGTTCAGCGTGTCCCTCGCGCCGGTCATGAGGAAGAACTGGCTGTTGCCGCTGTCCGGCGACGCGGAGCGGGCCATGCCGGCGACGCCCGGACAGAACAGGCCCTGCGCGCCCGTCTTGAAGTCCGCCGTCACCATCATCTGCGCGTCGGGCTGGGTGACGACCGGGACGGAGCCGACGAGGCCCGCCTGTCCCTGCGGCGTCGCCACGACCGCAACGAAGCCCGCATCGCGGCCGCGCCGGAACCGGAACTCCCCGGGCACGTCGGGCAGGTCGCTGCCGCCCGCGCCCGTGCCCAGGGGATCGCCGGTCTGGGCCATGAAGTCCGGAATGACCCGGTGGAACTTCAGTCCGTCGTAGAATCCCCGGTCGGCCAGGGTGCGGATCCGCTCCACGGTCAGCGGCGCCATGCGCGGCTCGAGTTCGACCAGGATGCGGCCCTTGGCCGTGTCGATGACCAGCAGGTTCTCGGGCGCGACGGTGCGCCAGTCCGCGGGCGAGGCCGTCTGGGCGACGGCCAGTCCGGCGGGGGACGCGGCGGACAGCAGCGTGAGCGAAAGCGCGGCGGCGGTGACGATGTTCAAGCTCGGACTATCCCTTGACCCTGGCCCGGACCGCCTTGGCGACCTCGGGACCGACGAAACTGTCGATCGCGCCGTCCAGCCGGGCGATCTCCTTGACCAGCCGCGAGGCGATGGCCTGGTGCCGCGGGTCGGCCATCAGGAAAACCGTCTCGATGTCGGCATTGAGGCGCTGGTTCATCGCCGTCATCTGGAATTCGTACTCGAAGTCCGAGACGGCGCGCAGACCTCGCACGATAATGTTGGCGTCCAGCGATTCCGCGAAATGCATCAGCAGGCTGTCGAACGACCGCACCTCGACCTTCGCGCCCAGGTGGGCGACCTCGGCGCGGACCATGACCACCCGCTCCTCGGTCGTGAACAGCGGGCCCTTGTCGTCATTGCGCGCCACGCCGATGACCAGCCGGTCGACCAGCTTCACGGCCCGCCCGATGATGTCCATGTGCCCGTTGGTGACGGGATCGAATGTGCCTGGGTACAGGCCGATGCGCATGCGTTCCTCCCCGCCTTTCCTGCGGTCTAGCAGGTGCGAAACCGGCGGCCTAGATCGGCTGACAGGGCTGTGAAGCCCATGCCGCCCTCAGCGCGTCCAGCGGAGCGGCGGTCGGGTCGAAGTCATACCCGTCGATCGAGGCGACGGCGCAGGCCGGTGTCGCGCTGTTGCAGATGAAGGCCCCGTCGAACCGGGGCAGATCTCGCCGATGGACGGGCTTGAGCACGCTGTTCATCCCGGCCTCCGCCAATCCGCGCTGGATGAGGGCCTGGGCCACGCCGGCGAGCATCGGGGCTTGCGGCCAGACCACCTCGCCCTCCCTCACGAAGCCGATGTTCCACAGACTGCCCTCGGACACCCGCCCGCCGGCGTCGACGAACAGGGCGTCGTCGAACCCGGCCGCCCGGGCCAGACGCCGGGCCCGGATCAGGCCGAAATTGGCCGTGTGCTTCAGATGCGGCGTTTCCCGCGCGTAAACCTGGGTCTGCAGGCGCAGGCTCTCGGCCAGCGGCGGGGGCGGGGCAAAGACGCCGGTCATCACCTTCGGCGCGCCGGTCCAGCCGGGGGTGCGCGGCCAGATGTCGGGCGAAAACAGGCTGACGCGAAGAAAGGCGGCGTCGCGGTCTCCGAGCGCGGCCCGCATCAGGTCGCGCAACCGCGCCTCGCTCACGGCCTCGCCGAACAGCTCCAGCGCCGACGCCTCCAGCCGGGCCAGATGCAGGTCCAGGCCCCGCACGCCGCCGTCCTCGACCCGGAAGGAGGTGTAGGCGCCGTAGTTGACCAGGGCGATGTGGATCAAATCCGCCCGGGTGGCGGGGGCGCCGTCGATCAGGATTTCGGCGGCGTCAGCCATGAGGTTCAGCGGCGGGATCAGCTCTCGCCGCCGCCCGCTCCGCCTTCGCCCTCCTCCACACCCGCATCAGCCTCGTCGCCCCCGCCGGAATCCGGCAGCCGTTCGACCGATACGACCTTCTCCCCCTCCGCGGTGCGGAAGATGGTCACGCCCTGGCTGGAGCGCCCGACGATACGGACCTGCCCCACCGGGGTGCGGATCATCTGTCCGCCCGAGGTGACCAGCAGCAGGTCGTCCCCGTCCTCGACCGGGAAGGACGCCGCCAGGCGCGTGCCCGCGCGGCCGCCGAGGCCATGCGCCGTCAGCCCCTGCCCGCCCCGGCCCGTGCGCCGGTACTCATAGGCCGAGGACCGCTTGCCGAAGCCGGTCTCGGTGACCGTCAGGATGAACTGCTCGGCGGCGCCCAGTTCGGCGATGCGCTCGACCGCCAAAGGCGCCTCTTGGGCGGCCTCGGCGACCGCCTCGTCGTCCGCCTCGACCGGCGTGTCGTCCTCGTCCCCGGCGGCGCGGCGCATGGCGTTGGCGTGTTTGACGTAGGCGGCCCGCTCTTCCGGCGTGGCGTCGACCCGGCCCAGCACGGCCATCGAGATGACCTCGTCGTCCTTCTGCAGGCGAACGCCGCGCACGCCGGTCGAATCGCGGCCCTTGAACACCCGCACGTCATCGGCCTTGAAGCGGATGGCCCGCCCGAGCGCCGTCGTCAGCATGACGTCGTCCTCGGCGGTGCACAGGGCCACGCCGACCATGCGGTCGCCGTCCTCCAGCTTCATGGCGATCTTGCCGGCCCGGTTCACCGTGGCGAAATCGCTGAGCTTGTTGCGCCGCACGTCGCCGGACCGGGTGGCGAACATGATGTCGAAGTTCGCCCAGTCCGCCTCGTCCTCCGGCAGCGGCAGCACGTTCATGATGCTGTCGCCCGGTTCGATGGGCAGCAGGTTGACGAAGGCCTTGCCGCGCGATTGCGGATTGCCCAGCGGCAGCCGCCAGGTCTTGAGCTTGTAGGCCTTGCCGTTGGTGGCGAAGAACAGCACCGGCGTATGGGTCGAGGCCGAGAACACGCCGACGACGGCGTCGTCCTCCTTCATCGCCACGCCCGAGCGGCCCTTGCCGCCGCGATGCTGGGTCCGGTAGGCGTTCAGCGCCACGCGCTTGACGTAGCCGCCATGGGTGACCGTGACGACCATGTCCTCGCGCGGGATCAGGTCCTCGTCTTCCAGTTCGAAGTCGCCCTCGCCGATCAGGGTCCGCCGCGGCACGGCGAACTCGTCCTTCACCTTCAGCAGGTCCTCGCGGATCACCGCCAGGATGTTGGCGCGGTCGCTCAGCAGGGTCAGATGCCCCTGGATGGTGTCGGCCAGGCTGCGCGCCTCGCCGAAGATGTCGTCACGACCGAGGCCGGTCAGGCGGCTCAGCGTCAGGGCGAGGATGGCCCGGGCCTGCTCATCCGTCAGGTTCAGCTTGTCGCCGTCGACCAGCATCGAGCGCGGATCGGCGATCAGTTCGATCAGGGCGATCATGTCGCCCACGGGCCAGGCCTTGGCCTGCAACCGCTCGCGCGCCTCGGTCGGGTCCGCCGAAGAGCGGATGATGTGGATGACCTCGTCGATATTGGCCACGGCCACGGCGAGACCGACCAGCACGTGGCCGCGGTCGCGGGCCTTGGCCAGTTCGAACTTGATCCGCCGGACAACCACCTCTTCCCGGAACTCCAGGAAGGCTTCCAGCAGCTGGCGCAGGCCCATCTGCACGGGGCGGCCATGATTCAGGGCCAGCATGTTGACGCCGAACGACGACTGCATGGCGGTGAAGCGCCACAGCTGGTTCAGCACCACGTCGCCCGAAGCGTCACGCTTCAGCTCGATGACCATCCGCATGCCGTCGCGGTCGGACTCATCGCGGACGTCGGAGATCCCCTCGATCCGCTTCTCGCGGACCATCTCGACGATCCGCTCGATCAGGGTCTGCTTGTTGACCTGGAACGGCAGCTCGGTGACCACGATGGCTTCGCGGTCCTTGCGGATGGTCTCGATCGTCGCCTTGCCGCGGACCACGACCGAGCCGCGGCCCTCGCGCAGGGCGTTGCGCGGGGCGGTGCGGCCCATGATCTCGCCGCCGGTCGGGAAGTCGGGCCCCGGGACGATGTCCAGCAGGGAGTCGTCGCCGATGTCGGGGTTGTCCAGCAGGGCGACGCAGGCGTCGATGATCTCGCCGAGGTTATGCGGCGGGATGTTGGTCGCCATGCCGACGGCGATGCCGCCCGCGCCGTTGACCAGCAGGTTCGGAATCCGCGCCGGCAGGACGACGGGCTCCAGTTCCTTCTCGTCATAGTTCGGCTGGAAATCGACGGTGTCCTTGTCGATGTCGGTCAGCAGGGCCGAGGCCGCCGGGGCCATCCGGGCCTCGGTGTATCGCATCGAGGCCGGCATATCGCCGTCGACCGAGCCGAAATTGCCCTGGCCGTCGACCAGCATCAGCCCCATCGAAAACGGCTGGGCCATGCGCACCAGCGCCATATAGACCGAGGCGTCGCCGTGCGGATGGAACCGGCCCAGAACGTCGCCGACCACACGGGCGCACTTCGAATACGGCCGGTCAGGCGTCATCTTCAGGTCGTGCATCGAATACAGGATGCGCCTGTGCACGGGCTTCAGCCCGTCACGCGCATCCGGCAGGGCGCGCGACACGATCACGCTCATGGCGTAATCGAGATACGAACGGCGCAGCTCGTCTTCGATGGTGATGGTGGAGATATCGCCGCCTGCGCCCGACGAAGGGGGCAGGGCGTTGGTATAGCTGTCGTCGGTCAAGGAAATCGGGCTTTAAATGGCCGGAATCGGAACGTGATCCGCTAAAGGGTTTTCTAGCATCCGGGGGCTGTGGTGGCAAAGCGAAGCCGCTGACCGGCGCCCCTTCCACACAGGGATTTTGAACCATGCGCCTTGTCCGGCTCGCCACCCTCGCCGTCCTGCCGTTGACGGCCTCACTGGCGGCCTGCGTCAGCGTCACCGCGACCAACTACGCCGACATCCCGGTGCGGGCCGCGGTCGGTGATTTCGGCGAGGCGACGCTGGTGAACGCGGAGGGCCGGACCGTCGGTCGCGCCATACTGACGCAAGGCCCGACGGGCCTGCTGATCCGCATCGAGGCGGACGGCCTGACCCCCGGCTGGCACGGGGCCCACATCCACGCGACCGGACAATGCGCGGCGCCCTTCACCTCCGCGGGGGCCCATATCAACCACGGCGAGCCGGCGGCGCCGCACGGCCTGCTGAACCCCCGGGGGCCCGACGACGGCGATCTGCCGAATGTGTTCGCGGACGCCGGGGGCCGGGTCCGGGCCGAGGTCTTCACCACCCGCGCCCGCCTCGCCGGCGAAGGCCCGGGCCAGTGGCTGTGGGACGTCGACGGCTCGGCCCTGGTGATCCACGCCGCCATAGACGACCACACCAGCCAGCCGATCGGCGGAGCCGGCGCCCGGGTGATCTGCGGCGTCATGGCCGCCGGATAGCCGGGCGGGCTTGTAATGGCGCCGCCTTGCCGGGCATCGTGCCCGCATGGCGCTTCTCTACGGCGATCCCGCCCCGACCTTCTCGGCCGAGGGGCTGAGCAACCCCCGCTATGTCTTCGACACGGCGGCGGGGCGCTATCTGCTGCTCGCCTTCGTCAAGGCGGGGCCGGCCGTCGCGGCCGCCGTCGCGGCGATCCACCGGCAACGGGCCGCCTTCAACGACGTCCATGCCAGCGCCTTCGTCGTGGTCATCGGCAAGGACAAGGGGCGCAAGTCCCGCCAGGACTCCCTGCCCGGCCTGCGGTTCCTGTTCGACGAGGACGGCGCGGTCGCCGACCTCTACGAGGCGCGCGACGCCGGGCGCTGGTTCCTGATCGATCCGGCCCTGCACGTCATGGCCGCCGTGGATCCGGACCAGGCCGGCGCGCTGATCGACCGCATCCCGTCGCTCCCGTCGCCGGCGGAACACGGCGGCTTCCCGGCCACGGCGCCGGTCCTCGTCACGCCGCGCATCTTCGAACCGGCTTTCTGCGAACGCCTGATCGCCCTCTACCGCGAGATCGGCGGCGAGCCGTCGGGGTTCATGCGCGAGGTGGACGGCGTCACCACCCTGATGATGAACGACCAGCACAAGCGGCGCTCGGACGTCATCGTCGAGGACGACCTGCTTCAGAAGCAGGTGGTGGCGCGCCTGACGCGCCGTCTGCTCCCCCAGATCGAAAAGGTCTTCAACTTCAAGCCGACCCGGATCGAGCGCTATCTGGTCGCCCGCTACGACGCCGGGACCGGCGGCTTCTTCCGGCCGCATCGTGACAACACCACCAAGGGCACGGCGCACCGGCGCTTCGCGGTCTCGATCAACCTGAACGCCGACTACGACGGCGGCGATCTCAGGTTCCCCGAGTTCGGCTCGCGCACCTACCGGCCGCCCCCCGGCGGAGCCTGCGTCTTCTCCTGCTCGATCCTGCACGAGGCGACGCCGGTGACCCGCGGCGAGCGTTTCGCCTTCCTGCCCTTCCTCTACGACGAGGCGGCGGCGAAGATCCGCGCGGAGAACCTGAAATATCTGGATCCGGCGCTGACGGCCTAGCTCCGTTCTGCCCTCCTCGGAAAAGGTGGCCCGGAGGGCGGGATGAACGGCCCACCGGACGTCCGCGCGGCGATCCCGCAAGCGGACCGGCCAGACGGCCGGAACGGGTGGAAAGCGGACGTTCACCACCGCCTGGACTGACCCTAGTCTCAAGCCCGAAATCGCCCCGGAACCTGACGAGGGGCCGCACGTTCCCTCCGCCTTGCCAGCGGGCTGGACGGGGGGAAACCATGCAAACTGCGGCAGCTTCCACTGATGTGAATGACGCCCGCGAGGCCGGACGACGGCTGGCGGGTGAGATCACGCGCGGACTGGGGCGAGAGCCGCAGGCCCTCATGGTCTTTGCCGCACCCTCGTATGACCATGTCGCTCTTCTCGACGAACTCGCCATTCGTTGCCCTTCGGCCCTCGTGGTCGGCGCCTCATCGGCAGGCGAGTTCATGAATCACGAGCGCGGCGAGGGCCTGGCCTGCGCCCTCGGCCTCGCAGGCGACGATGTGCGCTTCGGAGCCGGCGTCGCCCGGGACGTCGCTGGCGGCGCGGCGATAGCGGCCCGGCAGATCACGTCCAGCTTTACCGGGCTTTCCGATTACGCCTTCCCGCACCGGTCGGCTCTCGTGATGACTGACGCCCTGGCTGGTCACGCCGATCTGTTGGTGGACGAGCTCACGCTCGCAACCGGGGGGCAATATCAGTTCTTCGGCGGCGGGGCCGGCGACAATGCGCAGTTTCGACGCACCTCGGTGTTTCTGGGTCGTGAGGTGCTGAATGGCGCCGCCGTCGCCCTCGAAATGCTCACGGCGAAGCCAGTCGGCATCGGCGTGCGCCACGGGTGGGCGCCTGCATCCACTCCTTTCCGGGTGACGGAAGCGGACGGGATGAGGCTTGTCAGTCTGAATGGTCTGCCAGCGGCCGAAATCTTCGAGACCTACGCCGCCACGACGGGCCAAAGCCTGGATCGCGCGGCGCCGATCCCGTTCTTCCTGCACAATATTCTCGGCATCGAGAGCGGTGGTTCTCACCGTCTGCGCGTGCCCCTGGCGATCCTCGCCGATGGGGCGGTCCTTTGCGCCGCCGAGATCCCTGAAGGCGCTGTCGTCTACATCATGCGGGCCTCAGCGGCGTCAGCCGTCGAGGCGGCCCAGGAGGCGACCCAGGCTGCCCTGGCCGCCCTCGGAGGGATGAAGCCGCAGGCGGCGCTCTTCTTTGACTGCGTGGCGACCAGGCTCCGGATGGGCGACCGGTTCAGCGACGAAATCGCCACAGTGCGCGCGCAGCTCGCCGGCGCCGATCTCGTCGGGTGCAACACCCACGGGCAGATCGCCCGCGCAGAGGGTCAGTTCGAAGGATTTCACAACTGCACGGCCGTGGTCGTTGTTGTTCCGGCGTGACCCATCAGAGCGGCCACGACCTGATTCGCCTCATCTCGGCTCTGGCCGACAGACGGAGTCGCGCGTCCGAGGCCGCCGCACTGGCGCGGCGCCTTGGCGCGCTGGACTTTCTCATCCTGCTGCCGGATCCGGAGTTATGCGTACTGCGGCCGGCGCCCGGCTTTCGCCAGACGCTTCCGGGAGGCCCCACCTGGACCGAGCTTCTGGCCCGGTGCGCCGGCGGAGGGGAGTTCCGCACAACCGTCGCCTGGCCCGAAGCCCGGAGCCTGTCCTCCGCTGACGTTTTCATCGCCCCTGACGGCGCGGTTTTGATGCTCATCGGCGGGGAGCCCCAGGTCCTGGTCTCCGACCTTGCCGACGCCGCCGATTTGATGCTTGCGCTGCTAAGGTCGGAGGTGCGCGAAGAGGCCGCCGCCGCCAGCGCGCGGTCGTCGGGCGATGTGACCCGCCGCGCCACCGCGCTGGCGTCGTCGCTGGATCGGGCGCGGGCCGAGCTCGCCAGAAACGCTCTGGCCCTGCGGAATGCCTTGTCCGATTCAGCGCGCCTGAACGAGGAGCTTCGCCTGCTGAACGAGACGCTGGAGCTGCGTGTGCAGGATGAGATCGCCGAGCGCCTGAAAGCGGAGGACGCCCTGCGACAAGCCCAGAAAATGGAAGCGATTGGTCAGCTGACGGGTGGCGTCGCGCATGACTTCAACAATCTTCTTTCGCCGATTATCGGCAGCCTGGACATGCTCATGCGGCGGGGCGTGGGCAGCGAGCGTGAGCAGAGACTGGTCGACGGGGCGCTGCAGTCCGCCGAGCGGGCGAAAATCCTCGTGCAGCGCCTTCTGGCGTTCGCACGACGTCAGCCTCTTCAGCCAGGTGCAGTCGATTTGAACCAACTGGTGCAGGAGATGGTCCAGCTCATCTCAAGCACAGTCGGCGCAAAAGTAGAGGTTCGGATTGAACTGCCGGATGACCTTCCTCCTGTAACCGCCGACTTCAACCAACTCGAGATGGCGCTCCTGAACCTCGCAGTGAACGCCCGCGACGCCATGCCGGAAGGCGGCGTGCTGAAGATATCCGCGGTGCCGGAATTGACCCCTTCAGGCAAATCGCGCCGCCTCGGCGCGGGCCGCTATGTGCGGCTGTCTGTGTCGGACACCGGCGCCGGTATGGACGACGCGACGCTTTCACGCGCCATCGAACCCTTCTTCTCGACAAAGGGCGTCGGCAACGGCACCGGCCTCGGCCTCTCCATGGTTCATGGGCTGGCTCTGCAGCAGAACGGCGACCTGACCATTACAAGCAGTCCCGGGCGGGGGACGACGGTCGACCTGTGGCTTCCGGTCAGCGCCGTCCCGGCGGACGCGAACGACCAACCCGGAGATGCCGCCGACCCATGCCGAGGTTTCGGCACGGCGTTGCTTGTTGACGACGACGACCTGGTTCGCATGAGCACCGGTCAGATGCTGATGGACCTCGGCTACCGCGTGCTGGAAGCAGCCTCGGCCGAGGAGGCGTTGCGCTTGCTCGATGACGGCCTCAACCCTGACCTTCTCGTGACAGATCATATGATGCCAGGGATGAACGGCGCTCAGTTGGCCCGGCAGCTTACCTCCCAGGACCCGGACCTGCCTGTCCTCATCGTGTCCGGCTACGCTGAAGCGATCGAAATAGAGCCCGGCATGCCGCGGTTGAGCAAACCGTTCCGCCAGGCCGAATTGGCGGCGAGCATTTCCGCGCTCAGGCCGAGGATTGCCCCGAGGTCTCGGACCAATTCGGGGCGGTGATCTGCTGTAGATGGAGGTTCGACCTTTCATGGCGAAGGGAATGTCCGCAAAGGGTCGGAAGCCGACGGACCGCAATGGGTGGGAAGCGGACGTTGGCTATGGTCCCGTGTAAGCAAATCGGCGGTCAATACACACAACTGTCCCACCGGTGATGTGGGCGGTGTAACCCGGCACAAAACCGCTGGGCTGGAGAGGATAGCTGAACACCACGGCTTCAATCGTCGGCTGACATATTGATCGAGGAAGCGGAACCGGTGCGCTTAGCGTCTGACCGGGGCCTCTATAATCTGAGATCGCGCCGGTGCGGGCGATGTAGCCGTTCAACGCAGATACCGAAGTCGGCAACACAAGAGACTCGCCGCCGGGCTCGGCGAAAAACGGACCCGGTGCAGCGACCGACTTCCCCCACATATTGTCATCGGACTGGCCGACGCCCGAACAGGCGCAAAGAACCATCAATCCAAATTGCGACACCCACCTCAGAAGTCTCGGCATCTCGGCCCCCGTTCACCAACGCCAACCTGAGCCGAGGCACGCAATGTCCGCAACGGGTCGGGAGCAGACTGTCGCCTGCGGGTGATTAGCGGACTCTCCTGACGCGCTGACCAAAGCCGTCAGATGCTAAGCCTTTTGCCGAAATAGTGCTCGCGTGGTCAGCACGGCGGGGACAGCGGCTACGGGCAGCATGAGAACCGCGAGCCACCAAGTCGTCGAGGCTCCAAGGAAAACCAAAAGGAGCCAGAGGAGGACCCATAGACCTACGAAGGTAAGAACCCGAGCAGCTTTCATGTCTTCGCGGGCGTCCATTTCGCCGTCAGATAACCGTTCAGGCCAAACCTAAAATCGCGGCTTCCAGCTTCTCGACCTTTTCACCGATGCTGCACGTCCGCAATGGGTCGCAAGCCGACCGTCGCCTAAGGATGGTTAGCTGACTTTGGTAAAACGATGCGCCCTTGCTAACGTGCCGTCATGCGCATCATTACCACGCTGATCTGTGCAAATGCCTTGATGCTGATCGCCGGAGTGGCGTGGGCATGCTCCTGCCCAACTTGGAGAAGTGCCTCCGATCAACTAGGTGCTGCAGACATCGCGTTCGTTGGACAGGCGGTATCGACCGTGCCTGACTCGACAAAGGGGCGCGAAGGATACTTGGTGACTGAGTTCGTTGTCTCCCGCACATTAAAGGGGGGTCACAGCGCTGTTCAGCGGATCGCGCACGCGCCCGGTGCTTGGGGGGCTACCTGCGGTATAGACTTCGTTCAATCACGAGAAGTTCTCGTTCTTGCCCGCACGCAGGGCAGCACGCTGTCCACAAGCGCCTGCGCCAGACCCCGGTTCGCGGTAGGCGACTTCGAGCGAGCCGCTGCCCGCTGAGGGCTACTGGGAAGCCGGAGTCCGCAATGGGTCGGAAGCCGACGCGCCTAAGGGTGGCTAGCAGACCTGGAGGATCAGACTCTTCACCTTTTCCTCGTGATCCGCGAAGCCCTTGCCCCAGTAGCTTTGCATGCGTTGCAGGACTGTCGGGTCGCCCCGGATTGCGCGTCGGACTCTTTCGAGGTCCTCGTGGCCAATATCGACCTCGGAATAGGTGATCGAAAACAGGATCAGCAACGCGAGCGCACTGCGGCCTTCGAGATCGAGGACGCCGCTTTCGAATGCCTGCAGGAACCCGGATGTCCGGGCGCCATCGGCGAGCTCAATTTCCCAGTCTTGTTCTGTCCCACGAACAGGGAGGCGAAGCAGCTCGTTCACCGCTTCTACGCCCGCTGGATGTGGCCAAAGATATCTTTCCATGCTGTCGACTGTGACCGGCGTCGTCGCCATCCGCAAATGCGGTGACGACGCCTCAAAGCCCATGGGAACACGGGGTCCATCTGCCCGGCTTCAGCGGGTTTCCGAATGTCCGCGTTGGGTCGATCCGGACTCGCCGACGGCCGCAGCGAAGCCCTCTTATCCCAGGCTGTCACCGCTCGCTCGTGTCCTCTCCGGGGTGGATTCCCGGACCCTGCCATCCCGGCCAAACGGCGCCAAACCCTGCCATCCCGTGCACCCCGCCCTCCAGCGTCGATGCTCTGGCGGAACGCCGATGGGCCGGGAGTCACGCAAAGGGATAATGCGCCCGCCGGCAACCCACGCTGACACTTGCGCGACGACGACTCCCGCCGCCACCGGGCCACCAAGCGCCACGACCGATCCTGACGCACCCTCGCCCTACAGTGCACGGTATCGGTCTTTGACATCGTCATGAAGCGTCGCTCCGCCCAGGACCGGCCGCTCGAATGTGTCGGGATGACAGGGTTTCGCGATTTTTGGGCGACAGGGTCAGTCCGCCCGGAATTGCAGCTCCGCCAGCCGGGCGTACAGGCCGCCGCGCGCCTTCAAGGCGGCATGGGTCCCCTCCTCCACCACCTGCCCGTCCTCCATCACCACGATGCGGTCGGCCCGCAGGACGGTGGCGAGGCGGTGGGCGATGACGATGGTGGTCCGGGCCTCCATGGCCTGGTCCAGCGCCCTCTGCACCAGCCGCTCGCTCTCGGCGTCGAGGGCCGAGGTCGCCTCGTCCAGCAGCAGGATCGGGGCGTCGCGAACCAGGGCGCGGGCGATGGCCATGCGCTGGCGCTGGCCGCCCGACAGGCTCTTGCCGCGCTCGCCCAGCGGGGTGTCGAACCCCTGCGGCAGGGCGTCGATAAACCCCAGGGCCTGGGCTTCGGCGGCGGCGGTCCGGACGTCATCCAGGCTGGCGGCTTCCCGGCCGAAGCGAATGTTTTCGCTCGCGGAACCTGAGAAAAGCGGCGCCTCCTGCGAGACCCAGGCGAAGCGGTCGCGCACCGCCACCGGATCCGCTTCGCGCACGTCGACGCCATCCACCGACACCACGCCGGATTGGGGATCGTAGAAGCGCAGCAGCAGGCGGAAGACGGTGCTCTTGCCCGCCCCCGACGGGCCGACCAGCGCCACGGTCTCGCCGGGCCGGACGGTCAGCGAGAACCCCTTCAGCGCCGGCAGGTCGGGTCGCCCCGGATAGCTGAACCGCACCGCCGACATCGACACCTCGCCGATGGGCGGCTGCGGCAAGGCTCGCGGCGCGGCGGGCGGCGCGATCGCCGGCGTGCTACGCATCAGTTCGTCGATCCGCTCCATGGCCCCCGCGGCCTTCTGCACGTCGCCCCAGCTCTCGCCGAGCGCTCCGACCGCGCCCGCCGCGAACACCGACAGCAGCACGAACTGCAGCAGGGCCCCCGGCGTCATCCGCCCGGCGATCACGTCCTGCGCGCCCAGCCACAGCACCAGCGTCACGCCGCCGAACATCACCACAATGATCATGGCGGTCATCAGGGCCCGGGCCCGGATGCGGACCAGCGACACGCCGAACGCCGCCTCGACGGCGTCGCCGAACCGGGCGATGGCGCTCTTCTCGCGCCCGAAGGCCTGCACCGTCTCGATGGCGTCGACGCTCTCGCCGGCGAAGCCGACAGCGCTGGCGAACCGGTCCTGCGAGGCCACGGTGAGCCGCCGGACCTTGCGCCCGAACAGGAACAGCGGTCCCAGCAGCAGCGGCACCACCAGCAGGACCAGTCCGGTCAGCTTGGGGCTGACCACGAACAGCAGCACCGTTCCCCCGATCAGGGTCAGGGCGTTGCGCAGGGCGTAGGACACCGACGTCGTCAGCAGGGTCTCGACCAGGGCGATATCGGTGGTCAGGCGCGACAGCACCTCGCCCGTGCGCATCTGCGCGTAGAAGGCCGGGTCCAGCGTCAGGATTCGCTCGAACAGCCCCTTGCGCACATCGGCGATCACGCGCTCGCCGGTTTTGGTGACGAAGAAATAGCGGACGGCCGTGGCGAGGCCGAGAAACAGCGCATTCACCGCCAGCACCATGAACCACAGGTTCAGCTGCGCTCCGCCGTTCTCGAAACCGTTGTCGATCGCCCCGCGCGCGGTCACCGTCAGGGCCAGCGAGGCGGCCGTGGACAGGATCAGCCAGACCCCCGCCATGGCCATATGCCCCTTGTGCCGCAGGGCGTAGGGCAGCAGCCGGCCCAGGGGGCGGATGTCCCGCCGCTTCGCCCGCCGGGCGCCCGCCTCGCTCATCTGCTCGACCAGGAGCGCGCCCGCGCCGGGCCGCCCGTGAAGGTCGGCGACGTCGGGAGCAGGGGCGGTCGTGTCTGTCATGGCGCGCGCCTCTTGCCCCGGAACGGCCCCCGGTGTAAACGCCGCCGCTCATTCCCGCCCTCCTTGGCGGGATTTCTCATTTTCGCGCACCGACGGTCGGCATCGTCATCGCGCAGAGACCGGACAACGACCATGAAGGCCGATACGCACCCCGACTACCACTTCATCACCGTGACGATGACGGATGGTACGACCTACAAGACGCGCTCCACCTACCAGAAGGAAGGCGCCGTCCTGAACCTGGACATCGACCCGCTGACGCACCCGGCCTGGACCGGCGGCAACCAGCAGCTGATGGACCGCGGCGGCCGCGTCTCGCGCTTCAACAACAAGTTCGGCGGCTTCATCAAGAAGTAGGTCTGGTTTTCGGGTCACAGTCCCCGCCAGGACGTTCACGAAGGCGTCGGTCCCCGGACCGGCGCCTTTTTGTTTCCCCGGAACGCCGATAACATGGCCGCGTTGGACCATCGGGGCGTGGACGCAGGGTCCTGCGTGGAATCGGGCGAAGAGCAGCAGTGATGAATCGACGGCAACTGGGTCTGGGCGCGGCGGCGGCGGCCATCGCGTCGGCAAGCGGGTTCGCCGTGAGGGCGCAGACCCGTGATCCGGCGTCGGTCGCCTTTTACGACAGCTTCAATGACCAGCTGGCCCGGCTGCCGGCGACGGTCCAGCCCGACGTCCGCGCCTTCTACGAGCTGAACGGCTGGCGGCCGGTGTGGACTCCGGAACGCCTGCAGGCCCTCCGGGGCGCCGCCGGACGCGCCGAGCGCCACGGCCTGTCGCAGGGCGACTTCTTCGACTTCGACGCCCTGGCCGCCGTCCCTGCGGCGGCCGAGATGCGCACCACGGCGGCGGCCCTGGGCTACGGCCGTGTGCTGGCCGAAGGCCGGGTGCGGCCCGAGACGGTCGAAGATCTGTGGGAGATGCAGAAGAACCGCGTCGACCTGCCCGTCGGGCTCAACGACGCCCTCGCCCAGAATCGTCTGGTGGACTGGTTCGAGGCGCTGGCCCCGACCGACATCGGTTATTCGAACCTTTCGGCCGGCTATGTGCGCTATCGCCGGATGATCCGCGACGGCCGCGGCTGGCCGACCTTCCAGGTTGGGCCGACCATCGAACCGGGGACCAGCGACGCCCGCATCCCCATTCTGATCCAGCGCCTCGTCGCCGAGGGCGATCTGTCCGCGACCGACGGCGCCCGGCTGGCGTCGATGGGCACGCTCTACGGTCCCGAGCTCGAGGAAGCGGTAAAGGGTTTCCAGGTCCGGCACGGACTGGGTTCCGACGGCCGCATCGGCACGGGCACCCAGCGCTCCCTGTCAGCCTCGGCCGAGGATCGCGCCCGCCAGATCGCGCTCAACCTGGAACGCCGTCGCTGGCTGAAGCGCGACCTTGCGCCCGAGCGGATCGAGGTCAACACCGCTGCAGCGATCATGGTCTACTGGAAGGACGGCAAGCCGGTTCACTCGAACCGCGTCGTCTGCGGCTCGCCGACCAACCAGACGCCCAGCCTCGAAAAGCAGTTCGCCTCGGTCGTGGCCAACCCGCCCTGGTACGTGCCCGCCTCGATCGCCCGCAACGAGATCCTGCCGCGCGGCCCGGGCTATCTGGCCAGCCAGAACATGTTCATCACCGAGTCCGGAACCGTCGTGCAGCGCGCCGGGCCCACGGCGGCGCTCGGCTATGTGAAGTTCGAGCTGCGCGACAGCTACGCCATCTTCCTGCACGACACGCCGTCCAAGGCCGCCTTCAACCTGTCCATGCGCCAGCGCAGCCACGGCTGCGTGCGGGTCCAGGACGCGGTCGAGTTCGCCCGTCTGCTGCTGTCGCCCGATCCTGCCCTGCTGGCCCAGTTCGACGAAGCCCAGGACAGCCGCGAAACCAAGCGTATCCAGACCGGCCGCGAGATCACCGTCCGCCTGCTGTACTGGACCGCCTTCGTCGACGGTCAGGGCCGCGTCGCCTTCCGCGAGGACGTCTACGGGCGTGACGACAAGCTGGCCGAGGCCCTCGGCATCGCCGTCAGTCTGCCCAAGCCGGTCGACGACGGCCGCAACGTGGCGAACGACGTCGGGCCGTAGTCCCTACTGCCGGAACGCCGCCGTCAGCCGGTCCAGCTGGCTCTGCACCGGGTTGACGGCCTCTTCCTCCGGCGCATCCAGATACATGCGCCGGTCGAGATGGAGCACGCGGTCGTACAGTTTCTCGGCCCGGACCACGTATTCGATCAGCGCGATCGGCAGGTCGGGGTGCGTCGGGTCCGTTTCGATCTTGCGCTCGGCCAGCCGATAGCGGGGCTCGCACGCCGCGCTGGCGGTCATGTCGCCCTCTCGCACCGCCCGCTGGACCAGCAGCCATGAGGCGATCTGCATCAGCCGGGTGGTCAGCTTCATGCTCTCGCCAGCATAGGCCAGGGCCGTAGCCCGGGACAGCAGCTTGGATTCTCGCCGGCCATCCCCGTCCAGATAGGCCGCGGTCTCCTCGACCAGCTCCATCCCCTCCCGGAATGTGCGGTCGAACAACTCCGACCGGGCGAAGTCGTCGACGACGGCCGCGCGGTTGCGTCCGGCGGGCGTAGGGATGATCAGGTCGTCGCTGGGCATCAACTCGGTCAGACTCATGGGGCAGGCGCATCCGTATCACGACCGGCACGGTTTCGCGCGGTAGCCGAGGCGCTTGCAACGGCCATGCCAGCAGACCGGGTCAGGGGCGGAAATTGAACATGGCGTCGGCCGCGTTCCGCTGTGAGGACTTGCCTTCTATGGCCGCGTTCGAGCGGGCGATCTCCGCCTCGAGCCCGGCGATACGCTGCTTGAGGTCCTCGACCGAATAGCCGTCCAGATCCTCGCGCGTCAGGGCGATCAGGGGCGCTCCCCGCGCCGGACGGGGCTCCAGATCCTCGAACATCGCCGCCTCCTTCTTGGCCAACCGGCAACCAGACGCCTATCTGAACGCCCGGACACGGACGATTGCAAGAACGGGGAGCCGATGCGGGCTATCGAAATTACTGGCGGATCGGGTCCCGCGGAGGCGCTGGCGCTCGTCGGGAGGCCCGATCCGGTCGCCGGTCCCGGCCAGATTCGCATTCGGGTGCGCGCCGCCGGCGTGAACCGACCGGACCTCCTTCAGCGGCAGGGCCGTTACCCCGCTCCGCCCGGCGCCTCCGACATACTCGGCCTCGAAGTGGCCGGAGAGGTGGACCAGGTCGGCGAAGGCGTCAGCCGCTGGAGCGCAGGCGACCGCGTCTGCGCCCTGCTGGGCGGGGGCGGCTATGCGGAATACGCGGTCGTCGACGCCCGCCACGTCCTGCCCGTCCCCGACGGCCTCAATATGGTGCAGGCCGCGGCCCTTCCCGAGACGGTCTGCACCGTCTTCGCCAATGTTTTCGAGGCGGGGACGCTGAAGGCCGGCGAAACCCTGCTCATCCACGGGGCGACCAGCGGTATCGGCGTCACCGCCATCCAGATGGCCAGGGCGGCGGGCGCCCGGGTCGTCGCCACCTCGCGTGGCGCGGACAAGGCGAGGGCCGCCAGGGCGCTCGGCGCCGAGCTCAGCCTTGATGCCCGTACGGACGACCTCGAGGCCGCGATCACAGCCTTCGGCGGCGTCGACGTGGTGCTGGATATGGTCGGCGCGGACTACGCGGCGTTGAACCAGACCGTGCTGAAGCCCTTCGGCCGCTGGGTGGTCATCGCCACCCTGTCAGGTTCGCTGGCGCAGGTGGACCTGGCCCGGCTGATGATGAAGCGGATCGTGCTGACCGGTTCGACGCTTCGCGCCCGGCCAGCCGACGAGAAGGCCCGGCTGATCGCAGCGGTGGAGGCGGGCGCCTGGCCGTGGATCGCGGCGGGGGCGGTGCGACCGCCCGTCGAGGCGACCTTTCCGCTGGAACAGGCGTCGGCCGCCCACCTGAGGCTCGAGGCGGGCGACCACGTCGGCAAGATCGTGCTGACGGCCTGACTACCAGCGTCCGCCGCCGCGACCGGCGGGACGGAGCGACGAGATGCGGTCGTTCATGCCCCACCGCTGCAGGTTCGCCACGTCGTCGCGGAACGTCTGGCACTGACCGCGGAAATAGGCGTCGGTGCAGGCCACCCACTCGCCGCGGAACTCCATTGAGCTGATCACGTCGTTGAAACCGCTGTTCCGCAGGTTCGGCATCGCGCCGGTGAAGCGGGTGCTGGCGCCGCGGAAATTGGAATCGCGGTACACGGTGATCGAGTTGCGCCCGCCGCCCCAGCCGCCGTCGTCGTCGGGACGTCCGCCGCCCGGCCGGTCCTCATAGGTCCCGCGGAACGGCCCGCAGGCCAGCAAGCCGTTGTCATTGCGAATCTCATAGTCCGAGCAGCGGTTCAGCTCGATCGACGTGCCGCGGATGTTTCCGCGACGGTCGCGGCAATCGGCGTAAAGCCGCCCACGATTGACGTACTCGCCGCTGCAGGTGTCACGATAGTCGCCGCGCGGCGCGACGCGCTCCTGACCGCCCCCGTTCGGAGCGGCTTCCTGGCCGGCGCCGGACAACAGGGCCACGGCGGCAAGGGTTTCGATCAACATGGGTCCCTCCATCGGGTTTCATGGACGCACAACGCGTCTGTGGAACCACTGTTCAGCCGCCCGGATGAACCGTGGCTGTATGCGGATGTCGGCTTTCGTTTTCTTTTGTCGCGAATGAGCCTATATCGGTGGCTTCCGCGCCCGGCCGAAAGGTCGGGCGCCGTCGTATCCGGAACCCGCCGCGGCGGGCCAAAAACAGAAGCAAAGACGCTCATGACCGACATCCTGATGCCCAAGGCCACCGCGGTCTGGCTGGTCGACAACACCTCCCTCACCTTCGAGCAGATCGCCGATTTCTGCGGCCTGCACCCGCTGGAAGTACGCGGGATCGCCGACGGCGACGTGGCCCGCGACATCCGCGGCGCTGACCCGCTGGTCAACGGCCAGCTGACCCGCGAGGAGCTGGACAAGGCCCAGAACGACGAAAACTACCGCATGCAGGCCGTAGTCAGCCGCCACGCCGAGCTGATGAAGAGCCACAAGCCGGCGCCGAAATACACGCCGGTGTCACGCCGCCAGGACCGCCCGGACGCCATCGCCTGGTTCGTGCGCAACCATCCCGAGGTCACCGACGCCCAGATCGCCAAGCTGCTGGGCACGACCAAGTCGACCATCGAGAGCGTGCGCAACCGCACCCACTGGAACAGCCCCAACATCAAGCCGGTCGATCCGGTGACGCTGGGCCTCGTCGGCCAGCTTGCCCTGGACGAACTGGTTCGCAAGGCCGCCGACAAGAAGGCGAAGGACGACGCCAAGAAGGGCGGCGCCACCCTGCAGCCCGCCGACGCCGCCGAGCCCGCCGAGCCGGAATTCGTTCCGGAAGCCCGCGAACGCCGCGGCGCCGAACCGACCGCCGAATCGGTCTTCGGCAAGAAGGACTGACAAAAACGGCCCCGGATCGCTCCGGGGCCGTCTTTCCTTGTGCGGGAGACCGTCGCTAGTGCGCTCGGGCCTCCAGACTGGTGATCTCTTCCTTGAGCCGGAGCTTCTGTTGCTTGAGCTCCCTTACGCGAAGCGAGTCCGTGGCCGGGTGGATCATCTCCCGCCGGATGGTCTCATCCAGGTTGCGGTGACGGTTTCCCAGTTCGCGGATACGAGCTTCGATGGTCATGGCTTGCGCCTCCATGTCTAAGGGACCACTAGATTGAGCGCCCGGCTTGACCGGCTGTGGAATCACTTTCCGGTGAGGCCGCCGGCCGTCCGGACCCGACGCCCTGGACCCGAATATGGCCGATGATTTGAACGGAGCCGTACGGACCTCGCCTCCCCGCCTCGTCGTCGGAATTTCCGGAGCGTCCGGCGCGGCCTACGGCATACGGACGCTCGACGCGCTGCGTGAGATGGGGGTCGAGAGCCATCTCGTCGTCACCCGCGCCGCGCTGCTGACCCTGTCGCAGGAAACCGATCTGTCGGCCGACGATCTGATGGGCCGCGCCGACGTGACGCACCGGCTCAATGACGTCGGCGCCTCGATCGCCTCGGGTTCGTTCCGGACCATGGGCATGATCGTCGCCCCCTGTTCGGTGCGGACCATGAGCGAGATCGCCACCGGCGTGACCTCGACCCTGCTGACCCGCGCCGCCGATGTCGTGCTCAAGGAGCGGCGGCCGCTGGTGCTGATGGTGCGCGAGACGCCGCTGCACCTGGGTCACCTGCGCACCATGACGGCTCTGGCGGAGATGGGCGCGATCATCGCCCCGCCCCTGCCCGCCCTGTACGCCCGGCCGGCGTCGATCGAGGAGATGGTCGACCAGTCCGTCGGCCGGGCGCTGGACCTGTTCGGCCTCGAGTGGTCGGGCGTCAGGCGTTGGGCCGGCCTGAAGAGCGCGACAGCGGAATGAGTTCGGACGGCTCGCTGTGGGACTGGGCGGTGCGGGCCTATGCCTCCGAGGGCGTGGGCGAGGCCTGCCTGCATCTGCAGGATGCCGCCGGCCAGAACGTGCCCCTGCTGTTGTGGGCCGCCTGGGCCGCGCGTACGGGCCGGCGACCGGACGCCGACACGCTGGAGGCCGCCTGCGACGTCGCCCGGGCCTGGCAGGAGGCGGCCATCGCGCCACTGCGAGCCATCCGGCGCACGCTCAAGGGCCGAAATCCGGATCTGGAGGACGGCGACCGGGAGGTGGTGCGGGCTCAGGTCAAGGCCGTCGAACTGGAGGCGGAGCGCCGCCTTCTGGCCGCCCTGGAAGCCCTGTCTCCGCCGTCCGGAGGTGCGCCGGGGCCGGTGCTGGAAGCCTTGGTCGCGGCGGCCCGGCAGTGGTCGCCGATGACGCCGCGGGCGGGGCTGGTCCAACTCGCCGAACGACTTCCGGCCTGAGCCGACGCACGCTATAAGCCCGCCTCCGGGGCCGACCATGAACGACGACGATCCGTTTCTGAGCGAGGAAGAGCTGGCGCTTCACGCCCGGCTCAAGGAACTGCGTCAGGAGCATTCCGACCTCGACGTCTCCATAGACGCGCTGTCGCGGATGCCTCTGCCGGATCAGCTGACCATCGCCCGGCTCAAGCGCAAGAAACTGACCCTGCGCGACGAGATCGTGAAGATCGAGGCCATCGTCCTGCCCGACATCATCGCCTGAGGCTTACCGGCCCTTCTTCCTGACCCACATGGCCGCGTCGGCTTCGGCGAGCCAGACCTCGGGGTCGGTGTGGCCGGCGAAGGCGCGGACGCCGAACGAGCCGCCAAGGCCGGCGGAACGGCCCTCCCATACGAACGGCGCCTTCTCCAGCGTCTCGGCGAGGCGGCGGGCCTTCTCGCGGCCTTCGTCGAGACCGGCGTTGAGCATCAGCAGGCCGAACTCGTCGCCGCCCAGCCGCCCGACGGCGTCCGACTCGCGCAGATTGGCCCGCATCATCTCGGCCACGTGGACCAGGGCGGCGTCCCCGGCGGCGTGGCCGAGGGTGTCGTTGACGCCCTTGAAGCCGTCGAGATCGAGGTAGAGCAGGACGGCGGGGACCTCATGGCGCTGGCAGAAGGCCATGGCGCTCTTCATCGCCGCCACGAAACCGCGGCGGTTCAGGGCGGGCGTCAGCACGTCGTGATCGGCCGCCGCCTCGGCCGCCTCGGCGCGGCGGCGCAGAGCCTCGACCTCGGCGCGGAGCCGCTCGATCTCGGCGATGGGGTTGATGACGGCCGCGTCGGTCACAAGCGAAAGAGCTCCCCGGCCGGCGACTCACCACGCCCCGGCCAGGAATGAGCCTAACGCCGTCGGTTGCGGGCGCAACGCGAGTCCTGTATCGCGCCGCTTTCCCGCGAAAGGCGTCCAGCATGGCGACTCAGACACCGCCGGTGGCGATCATCATGGGCAGCCGCTCGGACTGGCCGACGATGAAACACGCCGCCGACGCGCTGGACCGGCTGGGCGTGGCCTGGGACGCGAAGGTCGTCAGCGCCCACCGCACCCCGCAACGCCTGTTCGACTTCGCCACGGGAGCCCGGGCCGCGGGCTACAAGGTGATCATCGCCGGGGCCGGCGGCGCGGCTCATCTGCCGGGCATGGCCGCCTCGATGACCGAACTGCCGGTGCTGGGCGTGCCGGTCGAGTCGAAGGCGCTGAAGGGCATGGACAGCCTTCTCTCCATCGCCCAGATGCCGGGCGGCGTGCCGGTGGCGACCCTGGCGATCGGCGAGCCGGGCGCCAAGAACGCCGGCATTCTGGCGGCCCAGATCCTGGCGTTGTCCGACCCGGTGCTGGCCGGACGGCTGACCGCCTTCCGCGAGGCCCAGACCGAAGCGGTCCACGAGACGGTCGAGGACTGAGTGACCACGCTTCCGCTGCCTCCCGGATCGACCCTCGGCATTCTCGGCGGCGGCCAGCTGGGCCGGATGCTCAGCCAGGCCGCGTCGCGGCTCGGCTTCAACGTCGTCATTCTCGATCCGGAGGAGAACAGCCCCGCCGGGCGCGTCTCCCAGGGCCAGATCGTCGCCGCCTATGACAACGCCACGGCGCTGGGCGTGCTGGGCCAGACCTGCGCCGCCGTGACTTTCGAGTTCGAGAACGTGCCCGCCGCCTCGGTGGCGCGGCTGGCCGAGGGCGGCGCCGTCGTCTCGCCGGGGCCAAAGGCGCTGGCGGTGGCCCAGGACCGGGTCGACGAGAAGACCTTCCTGAACGGCGCCGGCGCGACCACGGTCGATTTCGTCGCGGTCGACAGCCTCGACGACCTGCTGGCCGGGCTGGAGCGGCTGGGCGCGCCCGCCCTGCTGAAGACCCGGCGTGAAGGCTACGACGGCAAGGGCCAGGTCTGGATCCATTCGGCGAAGATGGCGGCGGACGCCTGGCACGCCATCGGCGAGCGGCCGGCCATCCTCGAGGCGAAGGCCGATTTCACACGCGAGCTGTCGGTGATCGCCGCGCGCGGCCGCGACGGGGCCATCGCCGTCTATCCGCTGGGCGAGAACATCCACAAGGGCGGGGTGCTGAAGACCACGCTCGCCCCCGCCGCCGTCGACGCGAAGACGGAGAAGCGGGCCAGGGCCATCGCGAAGGCTGTTCTCGAGGGCCTGGACTATGTCGGCGTGCTGGGCGTCGAGCTGTTCGATCTCGGAGACGGCAAGCTGCTGGTCAACGAGATCGCGCCGCGGGTCCACAACACCGGCCACTGGACCCAGGACGGCTGCGTCTGCGACCAGTTCGAACAGCACGTCCGCGCCATCGCCGGCTGGCCGCTGGGCCCGACCGCGGCCCACGCCCGGGTCGAGATGACCAATCTGCTCGGCGACGAGGTCGAGCAGTGGAAGGCCTTGTCCGGCAAGGCCGACGCCCGCCTGCACCTCTACGGCAAGGCCGAGGCCCGGCCGGGCCGCAAGATGGGCCATGTGAACCGGGTGAAGCCGCTGGCCTGAGGAGGCCCGGGGGTGCGGGATGACAGGGTTCCCGCTGAAAAATGCGGGCTGTCACTTCATGAACAATCGCACGTAGGGTTCCGATTGCGGGATCACCGCGCCTGGACGGCGGCGGCGGGGTGATGGGTGCTGTCAAAGACCACGCCCGGCGGGCATTTGGACCATTATGCACGGGCCTGCGTCAGAAGCGGACGTGGGGGTCTTAGAGCCGCCGGCGCGCTTCGCCTGGGCGTGACCGGGAGTGTCGGAATGACGCCCGAAGTGTCGGGATGACAGGGTACGGGATGACAGGGTTTTGCCTTCTCCCCTCCGGGGGAGAAGGTGGGCGGCGGAGCCGCCCGGATGAGGGGGATGGTTGGGGCAAGCTGGCTGACAGCCGGTATGGAGCCGCCCGACCCCTCATCCGCCCCTCCGGGGCACCTTCTCCCCCAAGGGGAGAAGGATTCTAGCTTTTCGCCCCGTACCGCATCCGGCTCAGCGCATCCGCCAATTTGCGCAGCGGGGCGTCGAAGTCCTTGCCGGCCTTCCACTTCTCGAAGGCCATGACGTTCTCGATCCGGGCGGCCACGAAGGCCTCGGCGGCGTCCCTGCCGTCGAACCAGCGCATGGTCAGGGCCGGGATCAGGATGCCCGACAGGATGACGCGCTTGGAGTAGTGGTTCCAGTCGGTGGCGGTATCCCCGGCCCAGCGCCACAGCTCGTCAGCGGTCTCCCAGGCCAGCTTGAGGCCAAGATCGGCGTTGGTCGGCAGGGCCAGGAAGGCGGCGCAGCGGCGGGTCGCCTCAAGATCGGCGGCGCCGGCCTCCATCCGGGCGGAGACGGCGCGGGCGATTCGCTCGCGCATCTTCAGGGATTTGGGATCGACGTCGGCCAGCGACGCCAGCGCCCGCGCGTCGTGACGGCGCGACAGCAGTGCGGCGAGGTCGCGGGGCCCGTTGGGCAACAGCAACTCCTCGTCCCCGAGGGACAGGCCGTTGGCCTCGCAGGCCGCCCGCACCATGCGGCTGTTCCAGCCCAGCGCCGGCGCGCGCTCGACGCCGGCGTCCAGCACCGCCTGCTCCATACGGTCGGCCCAATCTCCTCCAGGACTGGCCCCTTCGGGCCGGCTGTTCGACAGGTGTGGCGCCTCGGTCATGGACGCAGCATATGCCCGTCCGGCGGGCGTTTCGAGCCTTCACATCTTGCCGCGACGATCTGGACAGGGCGGGGCCGCTCGTGTATCAGCCCGCCTTCACTCGCGGACCCCCGTCTGGCGAGGATGAGATTTATTTGTCTGCCCGTCTCCCTCACAGGACGCGGCGGGCGGCCAAAGGAGAGTTCAACCTGGTACAGATTTTCGTTCGCGATAATAACGTCGATCAAGCGCTGAAGGCCCTCAAGAAGAAGATGCAGCGCGAAGGCAGCTTCCGCGAGATGAAGCGCCACGTGCACTACGAGAAGCCCTCGGAGAAGCGCGCCCGCCAGAAGGCCGAGGCCGTGCGCCGCGCCCGCAAACTGGCCCGCAAGCGCGCCCAGCGCGAAGGCCTGCTGCCGCCGCCGAAGCCCCGGGTTCCCGGCGTGGGCGGCCCGGGCCGCGGCTGAGCCGACGTTACGAACTGAAGATCAGGGGCCGCTCCGGGAAACCGGGGCGGCCTTTTTCGTTCCGGAACCTGCCGACTGACCGCTCTTTCCGTCGTCATCCTCGGGCTTGACCCGAGGATCAGAGGCTGGGCCGGGCGTCCGTGGCGGCCCTCGGAACGTGAAATACACCCTGCACCGCGCACCGGACGATCTGATCCTCGGGTCAAGCCCGAGGATGACGACAAGGGGTGAAGTTCGGTCCTAGCCCGACGCAGATGGCGTGCATTGTCATCTCCCCCGCCCGATCGCCGCCCCGAACGCCTTCCAGCTCAGCTTCACGTCCGATAGCGCCCCGGCCCGGAAGGCGCGTCCCGCGACCCAGACCATCAGCAGGGCGAAGGCGAACATGCCGGCCATGGTGCCGACGATCTCGATCATCGGCGGGTCCGAAGGCGCGCGGGCGCTCATCAGGAAGGGCGTGAAGAACGGGATCCACGACATGATCTGGACCACTGGAGCGTCGGGCGTGCGGATCGCCATCTGCATGACCAGCAGCGGCACGACCAGGATCATCATGATCGGGCCCATCAGGGTCTGGGCGTCGCGCGGCGTCTCGCAAAAGGCCCCGATGGCCGCGAACAGCACGGCGTACATCAGGTAGCCGCCGACGGCGTAGATCGCGAAATAGCCGAGCAGGCCGCCCTCCAGCAGAACCTCGCCGATCATCCCCGCATATTGCGGCAGGCCGGCGATCAGGCCGGCCGCGCCGATGCCGCCCCAGACGAGCAGCACGGTCATGGTCAGGAAGGCCACGCCCAGCACTTTGCCGGCGAGAATTTCCGTGGCGGAAGCCGACGACAGCAGCACCTCAAGGATCTTGTTCGACTTCTCCTCCATCACGCTGTTCAGCAGGATCGAGGCGCCCGTGATGATCAGCGACCAGAGGATGAAGCCCGAGACCAGGCCGATGATGCCCGGCAACTGGTCGCGGAAGGACACCTCGCCACCGCTGGCCGACTTCGGCGACAGGGTCGTCACCTCGGGCTGGAAGGCTTCGGTCGTCGAAACGACCGTTGCGTCTATACCCGCCTCACGGAAGACCTCGCGACGCCATTCGTCCTTGAGCGCCGTGCGCACGAAGCGTTCCACCGAGGTGTCGGTGGCGCGCCGGCTCCAGACGCGGGCGGTCGGCTGTCCGTCCGCGCGGTTCAGCAGCACGACGGCGTCGAGCCGGTCAGGCCCGGCGACCTCGTCGCCGAGATAGCGTCGGGCGATCTCCTCCCGCGCCTCGCCCGGCGCCGCGGCGGTCAGATCGGCGGGGGGAGCGACGAAGGTCATTCGCGGGCCGTCGAGGCCGCTGAGCGCGCCCTTGGCCGCCTGCCCGCCGGCGGTCCCTCCCGCGGCGGCCTGAATCTTCGCCTCCGCCTCCTGACGCCGCTTTTCGCGCCGGGCCTGATCCTCCCGCAAGGCGTTCTGGACGGCGGCGGCGAGGCCGGAGGCCTGCGGCCCCTCTTCCACGACGACCACCTGCCGGATCGGCTCGCTGGTTTTCATCAGGACCGGTATGGCGCCCCCCAGCACGCCAAAGATCGGAAATGCCAGCAGCGACAGCCAGAAGCCCACCGTCTTCGCATAGGCCGCGAACTCGCGCCGGGCGATCAGCAGGGTGCGTTTCATCGGGCGATCTCCGCGGCTTTGACGGACTGGTCCTGATCCGGGTTGTCGCCTGTCAGGCCGATGAAGGCGTCGTGCAGGCTGGGCTCGCGCAGTTCGAAGCGGCGCACGTCCAGGCCGCCGAGGAAGGCGGCCTTGAGCGCGTCCTGGCCCCGGCCCCCGGCGGTCAGCGCCGCCTTGAGCACGCGCACGCCGTCGGCCTCGGAAACCACCTCGACGCCGCTGACGCCGGGCAGGCCGGCGGCCTGATCAGGGGCGATGACGCCTTCCAGCTCCAGGAAACGGGGCGTTGTGGCGCGGGCCTCGGCGACCGTGCCCTCGAAAGCCTTCTTGCCGCGCGCCAGCAGCACGACCTTGTCGCACAGCCGCTCGGCGTGCTGCATCACATGGGTCGAAAACAGCACCGTGGCGCCGTCGGCGGCCAGCTGGCGGATCACCGTCTCCAACCCCTGCTGGTTGACCGGGTCGAGGCCGCTGAAGGGTTCGTCGAGTATCACGAACTCGGGCCGGTGCACCACCGAGGCGATCAGCTGGACCTTCTGGGCCATCCCCTTGGACAGCGCCTTCATCTTCTTGCGCTTCGCGTCGCCGAGGCCCTGGGCGTCGAGCATCTCGCGGGCGCGGCGGCGCCCCTCGCCGGTCGGCAGGCCCTTGAGCGCGCCGAAGAAGGCGATGGCGTCGACGGGCGTCATCTTCTTGTAGAGGCCGCGCTCCTCCGGGAGGAAGCCGATCCGGTCGCGCACCTTGCGGCCGTCGTCGGCGCCGAGGATGGTGATGTGGCCCGAGGTCGCCGGCTGAAGCCCGAGGATCATGCGGATGGTGGAGGTCTTGCCCGCGCCGTTGGGGCCGAGGAAGCCGCAGATCGTGCCCTTCTCGACCTGGAAGCTGAGGTCGCGCACGGCCTGGAAATCGCCGTAGCGCTTGCTGACCCCGTCGAGCGTCAATGCCGCCGTCATATGCCCTCCACCGGATTCCGGTCTGTGAGGGCATTGGTAGGATTGTAAAGGACGTTTGACAACGACGATGACGCCCGCCGCCGTGCCCTTGTCATGAATTCCGTGTCATGTTCGGTGGATAGAGTCGGCGAGCCGGCCGGAATCCTGAATGCCCCACGAATACCCGCCCTCGCCTGTCGCGCCGCCGTCCGGCTCTCGCCTGTGGACAGCGGGGGCCACCGCCGGCGTGGCCGTCGCGGTGCTGGTAGGGCTGGCGGCGCTGCATCGGGAGATCGCCGGGCCCCTGCTGGCGGGAGCGGCGCTAGTGGCGCTGACCGCCTGGGCGGCGAACCGGCGGCCGGGACGAACTCCGGCGCCCGGCGCGGTAGAGACCGCACGCGCGGCGGACCCGGACCAGCCGGCCGCGGACCGGGTCTTGCTCGACGGGCTGTTCGAGGCGCTGGCCGACCCCGTGCTGGTGGTCTCCGGGGGCGAGGCGGACGACATAGCCGGCCGCCGGGTGGTGCTGGCCAACGCCGCCGCGCGCGACCTGCTGAGGATTTCGCGGGAGGGGGCGCTGCTGGTCTCGGCCCTGCGCGATCCGGCGGTGCTGGAGGCGGTGGACGAGGCGCTGTTCGGCGGGGTGGCGCGGACCACGGACTACGCCGGGGTCGGGGCCCAGACCCGGCACTGGCGGGCGCAGACCCGACCCCTGCCCTCGACCGATGGACGGGCGCTGGCCCTGGTGGTTCTGCGCGACGAAACCGACGTGCGGCGCATGGAGCTGATGCGCGTCGACTTCCTGGCCAATGCGAGCCACGAGCTGAGGACGCCGCTGGCCTCGCTGTCGGGCTTCATCGAGACGCTCAAGGGCCACGCCCGGGACGATCCGAAGGCGCGGGACAAATTCCTCGACATCATGGCGGCGCAGGCGGACCGGATGAGCCGGCTGGTCGCCGACCTGCTGTCGCTGAGCCGGATCGAGCTGAACGAACACGTCCCGCCCGCCGGCCGGGTCGATCTGGCGCGGACCGCTTCGGACGTGGTCGACGCGGTCAGCGTGCTGTCGGCGGAGCGGAATGTGCGGGTCGTGCTGCAGGACCGGACCATCAGCGCGCCGGTCCACGGCGACCGCGACGAGATCGTTCAGGTGGTCCAGAACCTGGTCGACAACGCCATCAAATATTCGGCCGCCGGCGACGCCGTCGAGATCGTCATCCAGCCGGAGGTGACGCTGGAGCAGGCCTCGGCGCCGTGGTCCGGCGGCAACCGGGGCGAAGGGGCGACGCGGCTGCCGCTGGTGACGCCCGACCGCGAACCGGGGCTGCGCTACGCCGCCGTCGTCGTGCGCGATCACGGCCCCGGCATGGCGCGCGAGCACCTGCCGCGGCTGACCGAGCGATTCTACCGCGTCGAGGGCCAGAAGAGCGGCGAGCGTTCGGGCACCGGGCTGGGGCTCGCCATCGTCAAACACATCGTCAACCGTCACCGGGGCGGGCTGACGGTGGAGAGCGCGCCCGGGCAGGGCGCGGTGTTCACCGCCTATTTCCCGGTGGCGGCCCCCAAGGGATCTCCGGACGGACTGTGACGACCGTGTCTCGGACGGCCGAACGCCGTAACAGAACTGTCACGCGCCCGTCTTAATCCGCTGACCATTCACAGGCAGGTTCCGGCCTCGGGACGGCCGGGCGACCGGCGCGTCCGATTCCCCCTGTCCGGACCCGCATGACCTGGTTTTTCCTGCCGATCCTGATCGTCGCAGCCGTCGCCGCCTACGTCGGCGGGCGCGCGCTGGCGCGTCGGCGTCAGCAGGGGGAGCGGGCCCATTCGCGGCCGGGCCAGCACGGCGCCTATGCGCTGATCTGGACCGTGGTTCCGGCGCTGGTCGTGTTGATCGGCGCCACGATCCTGGGCCCCTCCATCGAAGGCGAGCTGACCGCCGCCGGCGCGCCCGAGGCGGTCGGCGAGCTCGAACCGTTCCGCCGGGCGGCCTTCTTCGCCGACGCCCGCGCGGTCGGAGCCGGACAGCAGGCGGCGCAGATCTGGCCCGCGCCCTACGCCGAACTGCTTCCGGCCGAGGGCCAGCGCGTGGCGCGGATCGGTCTGGCGCTGGACCTCGCGGGGATCGCCGGAGCGGCGCTGGCGGCCTTGCTGGGGGCGTGGTTCGTGTTCAGCCGCATCCGGCCGGGCCTGCGCGCCCGCAACCGGGTCGAGGGCTGGATCGTCGGCCTGCTGTTCGCCAGCTCGGCGGTCGCGGTGCTGACCACCGTCGGGATCATCGCCTCGCTGGTGTTCGACTCCATCCGCTTCTTCTCCTCGGTGCCGATCGCGGAGTTCCTGTTCGGAACCCAGTGGAGCCCGCAGACGGCGATCCGCGCCGACCAGGTCGGATCGACCGGCGCCTTCGGGGCCCTGCCGCTGTTCGCCGGCACCTTCCTGATCATGCTGATCGCCATGGCCGTCGCCGCCCCGGTCGGGCTGTTCGCCGCCATCTATCTGTCCGAGTACGCCGGGCCGGTGTTCCGCGCGACGGTCAAGCCCGTGCTGGAAATCCTCGCCGGGGTGCCGACCGTGGTCTACGGCTTCTTCGCCGCCCTGACCGTCGGGCCGGCGTTCCGCGAGTTCTTCAACGGGCTTGGCGCCTTGCTGGTCGGCGGGCCGCTGGACGGCGTCGGCCAGTATCTGATGCTGGTGCAGAACCAGATGGCGCTGGTCGCCGGGGCGGTGATGGGGATCATGCTGATCCCGTTCGTGAGCTCGCTGTCCGACGACATCATCAATGCGGTGCCGCAGAGCCTGCGCGACGGTTCCTACGCCATGGGCGCGACCAAGTCCGAGACCGTGAAGCGGGTGCTGCTGCCGGCCGCCCTGCCCGGCGTGGCCGGCGCCATGCTGCTGGCCATGTCGCGGGCCATCGGCGAGACCATGATCGTCACCATGGCGGCCGGTCTGGCCGCCCGCCTGACCCTCAATCCGCTGGACACCGTCACCACGGTGACCGTCCAGATCGTGACCCTGCTGACCGGCGACCAGGAGTTCGACAGCCCCAAGACGCTCGCGGCCTTCGGCCTCGGCCTGACCCTGTTCCTGATGACCCTGGTGCTCAACATCGTCGCCCAGCGCATCGTCCAGACCTACCGGCAGCAGTATGACTGACGCGACCGTATCCCAGTCGGGCGAGATGACCGCGGAAGAGGCCGTCCGGGTCGACCGGCTGCGCGCCGGGCTGAAGCGGCGCTACGCCCGCGAGAAGCGCTTCAAACTGTATGGCCTGCTGGCCATCGGCGTGGCCGTGGGCTTCCTGCTGCTGCTGCTCGGCCGGATCGTCGAACAGGGCCACACGGCCTTCTACGCCCACACCATGACCGTGCCGGTCTACATGGACCCCGCCCGGATCGACCGCGCCTATCCGCAAGGGACCAACTTCGAGCTGCTGGTCGCCGAACAGCAACTGGCCCGACTGGGCGTCCAGGATGATGCGCAGGGGACGAAGGCGACGGCCATGCGCGGCCTGTTCTCGTCCGAGCTCAAATTCATCGCCGCCGGGCGGCTTCAGAGGCAGCCGGGCCTGCTGGGCCAGACCGTGCCGATCGCCGCGCCGCTGTCGGATGACGCGGACCTCTATTTCAAGGGCGAGATCTCGCGCGACACCCCGGCCGACCAGCGCCGCCTGTCCGACGAACAGATCGGCTGGCTGGACCGGATGCAGGCCGACGGCCAGGTCGCGAGCCGCTTCAACAGCGCCCTGTTCACCAAGGGCGATTCGACCGAGCCGGAGCTGGCGGGCGTGCTGGGGGCCGTGATCGGCTCGGCCCTGATGCTGCTGGTGACGGCGGTCATCGCCATTCCGCTGGGGGTGGGGGCGGCCCTGTACCTGGAGGAGTTCGCCCCCCGCGGCCGGCTGACCAACCTGATCGAGGTCAACATCAACAACCTCGCGGCGGTGCCGTCGATCATCTACGGCCTGCTGGGCCTGGCGCTATTCATCAACTGGATGCACCTGCCGCGAGCCAGCCCGCTGGTCGGGGGGCTGGTTCTGGCCCTGATGGCCCTGCCGACCATTATCATCGCCACCCGCTCCTCGCTGAAGGCGGTGCCGCCGTCGATCCGCGAGGCGGCGCTGGCCATGGGAGCGTCGAAGACCCAGACGGTGTTCCAGCACACCCTGCCGCTGGCCATGCCGGGCGTGATGACCGGGGCCATCATCTCGATGGCCCACGCCCTGGGCGAGACCGCGCCGCTGCTGCTGATCGGCATGGTCAGTTTCGTGCCGGGCGTGCCGCACGCCCTGACCGAGGCCGGCGGCGCCCTGCCCTCGCTGGTCTACATCTGGGAAAACGCCTCGGAGCGCGCGTTCCACGAACGTACGGCCGCGGCCATCCTCGTCCTCCTCGCCTTCATGATCGTCATGAACGCCGCCGCCATCTTCCTGCGGCGACGCTTTGAACGCCGGTGGTAGTCGTATGAAGTTCAAGCTCTTTCGCGCACCGGACGGCTCGCAGGGCGGCCCCGGGACGACCGCGCCCGTGATCGCCGCGCCGCCGGTCACCCACGGTTCCGGCCCGCAAGGCCCGACCAAGATCGCCGCGCGCGACGTCTCCGTCTTCTACGGCGACAAGCAGGCGCTCTACGACGTGTCGCTGGATATTCCGGACAAGACCGTCACCGCCCTGATCGGCCCGTCGGGCTGCGGCAAGTCGACCTTCCTGCGGACCATGAACCGCATGAACGACACCATCCCGGGCGCCAGGGTCGCCGGCCGCATCGAGATGGACGGCGAGGATATCAACGCCCGCTCGGTCGACCCCGTCCTGCTCCGGGCCCGCGTCGGCATGGTGTTCCAGAAGCCGAACCCCTTCCCCAAGACCATCTATGAGAACGTCGCCTACGGTCCGCGCATCCATGGCCTGGCCAGCAGCAAGGGCGAACTGGACGAGATCGTACAGGCGTCGCTGAAGCGGGCCGGCCTGTGGGAAGAGGTCGCCGACCGGCTGCACTCGGCCGGCACCGGACTGTCCGGCGGACAGCAGCAACGGCTGGTCATCGCCCGCGCCATCGCGGTCGAACCTGAGGTGATCCTGATGGACGAGCCCTGCTCGGCGCTGGATCCGATCGCCACGGCCAGGATCGAGGAGCTGATCGACGAGCTGCGCGAGCGCTACTGCATCGTGATCGTCACCCACTCCATGGCCCAGGCGGCGCGGGTCAGCCAGCGCACCGCCTTCTTCCACCTGGGCCGGCTGGTCGAGACCGGCGACACCGAGGACATCTTCACCAATCCCCGTGAGCGCCGCACGCTCGACTACATCACCGGCCGCTTCGGCTAGGATAGACCGTCATGCCCGAGCACACCGTCAAGGCCTACGGCGACGAGCTGAACCAGCTCACGGCCGAGGTCGCGCGCATGGGCGGCCTGGCCGAGGCGCAGGTCGCCGACGCCATCGACTCGGTGGCCCGCCGCGACGTGGCCCTGGGCCGCGCCGTGGTCGAGCGGGACGGCCGGCTGGACGCGATGCACCACGACATCGAGAAGAAGGCCATTCGCCTCATCGCGCTGCGTCAGCCGGTCGCCTCGGACCTGCGCCGGACCCTCGCCTCGATGAAGCTGGCGGTCGACCTCGAGCGGACCGGCGACCTCGCCAAGAACATCGCCAAGCGGGGCCTGATCCTCGCCGAGGGCGAGCCGATGCAGCCGCTGACGCGGTCGATCGAGCGGATGGGCAAGCTGGTCTCCATGCGTCTGCGCGACGTGCTGGACGCCTACGCCGCCGGCGAGGTCGATCGCGCCATCGCCGTCTGGAGCACCGACGACGAGGTCGACGAGCACTACAACAGCCTGTTCCGCGAGCTGCTGACCTACATGATGGGCGACGCCCGCACGATCACGGCCTGCACCCACCTGCTGTTCATGGCCAAGAACCTGGAGCGGATCGGCGATCACGCCACCAACATCGCCGAGACCATCTACTACGAGATCACCGGACTGGAGTTCGCGGGCGAACGCCCGCGCTGGGCTCCCGCGCCGGACGACGGCGGCCCCGCCGCCCCCTGAGTGACGACCGACTAGCCGGGAGAGTACGACGTGCAGCCCTATGTTCTGGTGATGGAAGACGAGGACGCGTTGGCGACGCTCCTCCAGTACAATCTCGAAAAGGAAGGCTATCGCGTCGTCGTCGCCCCCGACGGCGAGGAGGGCATGCTGCAGATCGACGAGCGGCTGCCCGACCTGGTGCTGCTGGACTGGATGCTGCCCAAGCTGTCGGGCATCGAGGTGTGCCGCCGCATCCGCGGCAAGGCCGAGACCCGCAACCTGCCGATCATCATGCTGACCGCCCGGGGGGAAGAAACTGACCGGGTGCGCGGACTGGACACCGGCGCCGACGACTACATGACCAAGCCGTTCTCGATGACCGAGCTGATCGCCCGCATCCGCGCGGTGCTGCGCCGCATCCGTCCGGGCCTGGCCGACGACCGCATCAACCACGGCGACATCGTCATCGACCGGGTCGCCCACCGGGTGAGGCGCGCCGGGTCCGAAATCCACCTCGGCCCCACCGAGTTCCGCCTGCTCGACCACCTGATGCAGCACCCCGGCCGGGTGTTCAGCCGCGAACAGCTGCTGGACGCGGTCTGGGGCTCGGACGTCTATGTCGAGGCGCGCACGGTCGACGTCCACGTCGGCCGGTTGCGCAAGGCGCTCAGCGTCGAGGGCACGATCAACCCGATCCGCACGGTGCGCTCGGCGGGGTATTCGCTGGATCTGGGGGGGTGAGCGCAGAGGCGGACCTCTCGGGCACTTGGACCGGGGTCTATTTCTACCCGGAGGACACGGCCTGGAACGCCAATGACACCTATCCTCCGACGCCATTCACGGCCGAACTCGTCGACGACCAGGGCCTGGTCAGCGGAACCACGCTCGAGCCGGACCTGACCGGACCTGTCCGAAACCTTGAGGTCAGGGCTTCCATCGAGGGCCGGCGCGCGGGCGCCGAGCTCCGCTTCACCAAATACCCTGACAGCCCGAGGCAGGACCCGATCCACTACACCGGGGAGATTTCCGCCGACGGGAACAGCATCGACGGACACTGGGTCATTCCTGGCGACTGGTCAGGGACGTTCCGGATGCAGCGAAGGGCGCCGCCGGTGACAGCCGGGCTGGAGGCGACGGCGAGTGTCCGGAACTGACGCCGAGCCGCTTCCGACCCGCTGCAGTCCTTCACCGTATCTGTTCCAAGCATTTTTCAGGCCCCAATCTCACCACCGCCGTCATCCTCGGACTTGATCCGAGGATCAGGGGCGAGAGACGGGCTGTGCGGCGGTGACGGCCCTGCGTGCCCGACCGTGGTGTGCTCGACGGAGCACCGGACGGTCTGATCCCCGGGTCAAGCCCGAGGGTGACGGGGAGAGGGATGGCGGATAAGGCGGCTCTTTGCGGTGGAGACATTCGCCGCATCGACCCGTGGCGGCCCTGCCTCGCTTCTGCTTAGCTGCAGCATGGCCCACATCCGCGCGACACGCGGCCCCTTTTCCCCCAGAGGATCGCTGGCGCATGCGCGGCGGCGGCCGTTCCTGATCGTCGACTCAGGTTGGCCGACTGTCGAGGATGAACTCAACATCGACAGCTCTTTGCTGCTCCCGTTTGCGGAAGGGAGGATGGTTTGTCGGCTCGAGCTTATGATCCACAGCACGCATTGGGCGGGTGAGCGCCTGTTTGAGCCGTTTCCGACAGATGCGACACCCGGAAGCCTTGTGTTGGATGCAGGCGCCGTCGCCCAGCGTTGTTTCGACGGCCCCGTCACTGTCCTCGCCGCGGAGTCAAAGTCTCGGGTCAGGATCGTGCTGGACGATCGTCCAGCATCGGATCTTGTGGCGCTGTCGCCCAATTGCGTTGCCCGGTTGGGTGAGGGCGTTCTGCTCGGGTTCGACATCCGGCGCTTCACCCGGAAGTGAGGTCCGCCATCCACCCCTAACGGACATCGCCTTCACCCCGCGACGATGTCCTCCGGCTCCAGTTCGTAGACCGTGGCGCAGTATTCGCAGGTGACCCGGATCTTGCCGTCGGCCTCAACCATGTCGGCGCGTTCCTCCGGCCCGAACGAGGCCAGCACAGCGCCGATGCGGTCCTTCGAACAGCGGCAGACGGCGCTAAGGGCGCGCGGGTCCTCCAGCCGCACGCCGTCCTCGTGGAACAGGCGGAACAGCAGGGTCTCCGGCGAAATGGTCGGATCGATCAACTCGTCGTCGCCGAGGGTCTGGAACAGGGCCCGGCTGCGGTCCCAGGTCTCGAGCGTCTCGCCACGGGCGTCGTCGGCGGCGATGACCTGGATCATGGCCCCGCCGGCGCGCCACGCCGTGCCCGCGTCCGTGGTGATGGCCCCCACGGCCAGCCGCACCTTGGTCGGGATTTGCTCGGACTGCTGGAAATAATGTTCGGCGGCCAGCGACAGGCTCTCGCCCTCGATCGGGGTGATGCCCTGGGTGCGCTCGAAATCGGGGCCGCGGTCGAGCGTCATCACGAACACCCCCTCGCCCAGCAGCGTCTTCGCGCCGGGGCGGGCGAAGCCCTGCGAGGCGGCGGCGACCTCGGCCTCGTCGAAACGGCAGTAGCCGCGCAGATGGCCTTGGGTGTCGTAGTCGGCGACGACGTAGCGGACCGGGCCGTCGCCCTGGGCCTGGACGATCAGCCGGCCCTCGAACTTCAGGGCGGAGCCGATCAGGGCGGCCAGGGCGCAGGCCTCGCCCAGCAGGGCGGCGACCGGCTCGGGATAGGCGTGGGCCGACAGGATGGCATCGATGGCGTCGCCCAGCCGGACCAGACGGCCGCGCACCGGCCAACCCTCGATCTGGAAGGCGGCGGCGATGTTGTCGGCCAGGGGCGCGGCGGGGGGCGCGGCGGCGGCGGGCGCGTGATCGGTCACGGCGGTCCTCAAAGGGGGCGATTGTGCGGAAGCGCCGCAAGATAGGCGCCCGTATCGCGATTGGTAAGGGCGTCATGCTAGAGCAGGAACCGGCGGGGCCGCGGCCCCGTTCCAGAAGGCCCCTGTCGAACCCATCCAGCCGGCGATTTCATGACCAAAGCGACGCTCAAGCCCCTGAAGCAGCAGGCCATCGTGATCACCGGCGCGACGTCGGGGATCGGTCTGGCGGTGGCGCGGCGGGCGGCGCGGGCCGGGGCCTGCGTATTCCTGATCGCCCGGGGGGAAGGCGATCTGAAGGCCCTCACCGAGGAGCTTCAGGCCACCGGCGCGCGGGCGGCCTGGGCCGTCGCCGACGTGGCCGATTACGACGCCCTGGCCGAGGCGGCGGACAAGTGCCGGCGGCTGTTCGGCGGCTTCGACACATGGATCAACAACGCCGGCGTTTCGATCTTCGGGGCGATCCGGGAGACGGCGCTGGAGGACCAGCGGCGGCTGTTCGAGACCAACTACTGGGGCGTGGTCAACGGCTCGCTGGTGGCCTCGGAACACCTGCGCGAACGGCCCGGCGGCGGGGCGATCATCAATGTCGGCTCGATCCTGTCCGACGCGCCGATCCCGGTGCAGGGCGTCTATTCGGCCTCCAAACACGCGGTGAAGGGCTTCACCAACGCCCTGCGCATGGAGCTGATGCGCGAGCAGGCCCCGATCGCGGTCAGCCTGGTCAAGCCGGGGGCGATCGACACCCCCTATAACAAACACGCGCGGAACCTGACCGGGCAGGCGATGCAGAACCCGCAACCGGTCTATGCAACCCATGTGGTGGCCGACACCATCCTGTACTGCGCCGAGCATCCGATCCGCGAAATCACCGTCGGCGGCGGCAGCCGGCTGATCGCCAGTTTCTATTCGGCCCTGCCCGGCGTGGCGGAACCTCTTTTCGCGCGGTTCGCTCCTTCCCTGATGCGGGACAGGCGTTCCGCGTGGCAACCGGACGAGGACGGGCTCTACGACCCGACCGAGGACGGTCTCGACGAAGAGGTCTACTATCCGATGGTTCGACAATTCTCCGCTCTTGCCGAAGTCAGGAAGCATCCGGGCATCACCGCCGGCGTCGTCGCCATCCTCGCCGGCGTCGGCCTGGCGACCCTGCTGCTGAACCAGCGCACCGGCCCGACGCGGCTTGAAAACCTGCGCGGGCGGTTCGATCCGCGCGGCTGGATCGATACAGGCGGGCTGCGCACCCGGTTCGACGATCTGACCGAAACGGTGCGGCAAGGCCTGGCCGGCGCCGGCGAACGCGCCGCGGAGTTCGGCGACGACGCCGGCCACCGCTCGCGGCGCTTCTTCGACGACACCCGCCGCTCCTCGCGCAAGGCCTTGAAGAAGCACGGCAAGCGTGCGCGCCACTACGCCGCCGAGGCCGGTGGCTATGCGCGCGACCATGCGAAGGAAGGCGGCGCCATCCTGGCGTTGGCCACCATAGCGGCGGCGATCGGCGCGGCGGCGCTGGACGCACGGCGGCCCGACAGCAAGCTGCGCAGCCTCGGAAAATTCTGACCGGCCAGGTCGCTTTCGGGCATTGCTGCAAGTGCGAAGGTCGGCCAAGGTCTGCGCATGGCTGACGCGACCTTCGTTTTCGACTTCGACTCCACGCTCGTCCGTATCGAGACGCTGGAGGCGCTCGCCGACATCGCCCTGGCGGGTTCGCCGGACGCGGAGGCCGTCCGGGGCGAGATCGCGCGGCTGACCGACCAGGCCATGGCCGGCGAGGTCGACTTCGGGGAGGCGCTGCGCCGCCGCCTCGCCCTGCTGCCGCTCACCCGCGAGCACGTCGCCGAACTGGCCGGCCGCATTCTCGACGAGGGCACGCCTTCGGTGCGCAAGAACCTCGCCTTCTTCCGCGACAGGCCCGGGCGGATCGTCATCGTCTCAGGCGGCTTCCGCGAAATCATCGCCCCGATCGCCGAGCGGCTGGGCGTCGCGCCGGAGCGGATCCTCTGCAACGACCTGGTCTATGACGCCGACGGCCGGGTCAGCGGGGTCGACGACGCCAATCCCCTGTCCCGCGCGGGCGGCAAGGCCGAGGCGCTGAAGGCGCTGAAGCTGGCGCGTCCGGTGGTCATGGTCGGCGACGGCTGGACCGACGCCGAGGTCAAGCAGGCCGGGGCCGCCGACCGCTTCTACGCCTTCACCGAGATCGTGCGCCGCCCGCCGGTGGTCGCCGCCGCCGACGCCGAGGTCCGGTCACTGGACGAACTGCTGCATCTCGAGGGCCTGACCGGCCGCTGGTCGTATCCGCGCAGCCGGATGAGGATGCTGCTGCTTGAGAACATCCATCCCGCCGCCGTCAAACGGCTGGAGGATGCGGGCTACCAGGTCGAGACGGTCAAGGGGGCGCTGGGCGAGGACGCCCTGATCGCGCGCATCAAGGGCGTGCACGTGCTGGGCGTCCGCTCCAAGACCCAGGTCAGCGCCGCCGTGCTGGACGCCGCCGACAAGCTGATGGCGGTCGCGGCCTTCTGCATCGGGACCAACCAGATCGACCTGGACGCCGCCGCCGGGCGCGGCGTGGCGGTGTTCAACGCCCCCTACTCCAACACCCGCTCCGTGGTGGAGCTGGCGGTGGGCCTGACCATCGCCCTGCTGCGCGACGTGGCCGACAAGTCGGCGGCCATGCACCGGGGCGAGTGGAACAAGTCGGCGACCGGCTCGCGCGAGCTGCGCGGCAAGACGCTGGGCATCGTCGGCTACGGGGCCATCGGCTCGCAGCTGTCGGTGCTGGCCGAGGCGCTGGGCATGCGGGTGATCTTCCATGACCTGACCGAGCGGCTGGCCCTGGGCAACGCCCGGCGCATGCCGTCGCTGGACGCCCTGCTGGCCGAGAGCGACGTGGTCAGCCTGCATGTCGACGGGCGCAGCGACAACACCACCCTGATCGGCGCGGCCCAGCTGTCGCGGATGAAGCCGGGCGCCCTGCTGCTCAACCTGTCGCGCGGTCATGTGGTCGATGTCGGCGCGCTGGCGCAGGCGCTGGGGTCGGGCCGCATCGGCGGCGCGGCGGTGGACGTGTTCCCGGAAGAGCCGGCGACCAACGCCGATCCGTTCGACAGCCCCTTGCGCGGCCTGCCCAACGTCATCCTGACGCCGCACATCGGCGGCTCGACCGAGGAGGCCCAGGAAGCCATCGCCGAGTTCGCGGCCGAGCGGCTGCTGGGCTATCTGAATCGCGGCGACACCACCTTCTGCGTCAACTTGCCGAACGTGCAACTGGCCGAGGTGTCGGGGGCGCACCGCATCCTGCACATCCACCGCAACCAGCCGGGCGTTCTGGCGGAGTTGAACCGGGCCCTGGCGGCGGCCGGGCTCAATATCCTTGGCCAGCACCTGAAGACCGACGAGCGCACCGGCTACGTCATCACTGACGTCGACCGCGACTACGATCCCGCCTCGCTGACGGCGCTCAGAAGTGTGGCCGGGACGCTGCGCTTCCGGATGCTGCACTGAAAGCTTCCCCGACGGTATCTTGCGCGCCGCGAAAACCCGCGCAGAGTGCTCGCAACGGTCGCATGATGACGGCCGAGGGAGGATCATCGATGTCTCGTTTCCTGCGCAACGCGGCCGCCGCCGCGCTGGCCGTCGCCGCTGTCGGCGCGTTCGCGTCCACCGCCAGCGCCCAGACCTACAGCCGCCTGGTCGTATTCGGCGACAGCCTGAGCGACAACGGCAACCTGTATGCCGCCTCCGGCAACACCCAGCCGGCCTCGCCGCCCTACTATCAGGGCCGATTCTCGAACGGGCCGGTCTTCACCGAACTGCTGGGCTTCAACGCAGGCCGCTACACCGCCGGCGCGCCGGTGACCGGCAGCGTCAACTACGCCTTCGGCGGGGCCCGCACGGACAACGCGGCCTTCCCCCCCGGCATGCGCAACCAGTTGCTGGCCTACATCGGCGCCGGCGGCACCTTCGGCGCCAATGACCTGGTCAGCGTCCTCGGCGGCGCCAACAACATCTTCCAGGCCTTCCCGGGCGCGGCGGCCAACCCGCTGACCGCCCAGGCGACCATGCAGGCGGTGGCGACCGGGGCGGCCAACGACATCAACTTCATCGTCAACTCCGTCGCCGGCGCCGGCGCCGGGACGGTCCTCGTCACCAACCTGCCGCGGCTGGGGCTCACACCGCAGTTTTCGGCGAGCAACCCCCTCGTGGGACCCGCCGGTTCGGCGCTGGCGGACTTCACGACCACGACGTTCAACTCGGCGCTGTTGACCGGCCTGTTCGGGGTCGCCGCCGCGAACCCGAACTCCAACATCATCATGATGGACCTGTACAAGATCAGCGGTCCGCTGGCGGCCGATCCCGGCGCCTTCGGCCTGACCAACGTCACCACCGCCTGCTTCAACCCCATCGCCATGACGGTGTGCGCCAATCCCGACAGCTACCTGTACTGGGACAGCGTGCACCCGACCGCCGCCGGGCACCGTCTGATCGCGGCGCTGGCCAACGACTATCTGTACTACGGCGACCTCGGCGCCCAGTCGACCGTCCAGGCCGAGACCGGCTTCCGCCAGCGCGAAGACCTGCTGGATCTCGCCGGCGAGGGCCTGTCGGCGCGGGGATCGTGGGAACCCGGCACCCGTCTGACCTTCGGCGCCATCGCCGACAGCGTCGAGACGGACGCCCGCGGCGTCGTGGCCGAGGCCGAGGCCACCGGTTGGGGCGGTCGGGTCGGGCTGGACCACGTGGTGTCCGACACGACCCGCTTCGGCATGGCCGGGACCTTCCGCACCGCCGAGGTCGAGGCCGGGCCGATGGCCTTCGACGTCGAGACCTACGCCTTCGACATCTTCGCCGGCTGGCGTTCTGGCAATACCTTCGTCAACGCCACGGTCGGCGGCTCGATCGACCAGTATGACGAGATCACCCGCATCACATCCCTGACTCCCATCGTCCACACCGGCACGACGGACGGCGGCAGCCTCGGCGCCCGCCTGCAGGGCGGGATGTGGTTCGACATGGGCGGCATCGCCCTGTCCCCCCGCGCCGCGGTCAGCTTCGTCTCCACCGACGTCAACGGCTACGTCGAGCAGGGGGCGGCCGCGCAGTACCAGTACGAGGACCGCAGCGTGCAGGCGGCAAGCGGCGAGATCTCGCTGCGGGCCGAAGGCGGCGGCGAAGGCCTGAATTTCTGGATCGAAGGCGGCTATCGCGACACGTTCGGCGACAGCAGCGACGCGGTGCGGGTCGGCATCGCCGGCAATCCGGCCCACGTCCTCGAGCGGGACATCGAGGATCCGTTCGGCGGCTCGATGATCGCCTCGGCCGGGCTTGAGGCGGCCGTCGGCCCGGGCACGGTGTCGATCGGCTATCGCGGCCGCTTCGGCGACGCCGCGGACAGCCACGTCGGGGCCGTGACCTTCAGCCTGCCCCTGCAGTAACAACCCGCCGATATACGGATCAGGCGCGTCGCTTTCGGGTGGCGCGCCTTTTTCGTGGGCGCGATTTCATTGTTTTCTCACAGATTTTTACCGCCCCGCTGCGACCTCCTGTCACCCTGGGGGAACCTTTTCGGCCCCAAAGTCGCCCCGCCCTGCCCGTAGAAAGACAGCTCTCCCGGTCGCCGGCCGAGAGTGTCGCCAGCTTGCGGCCCACCGGCGCCTTCACCGCTCAGATTGAGCCGAAAAGACGGAGCCGACGCCGCCATGCGACGCCTGTTGCCGACCGCCCGGTCGTTCCTGTTCCATTCCGGTCAAGCCGCCGCGCTGGTCTCGGTCGCCGTGCTCGCCATGGCCGCCGCCCCCGCTCCGGAGCCCTATTATCCTCCGGCCGACGCCGAACTGGCCGTGCCGGAAGCGCCGCCCGTGACCGCCGTCGCCTCGCCTGCCGGCCCGATGACCCGGCTGATCGCCTTCGTCGCTCCGCTGAAAGGCTACGCCATCAACTCGGCCTTCGGCCTGCGCCGCCTCGCCGGCGAGGCCCGGGCGCGCCAGCACAAGGGCGTCGACATGGCCGCGCCGCAGGGCACCAGTGTCTTCGTCGCCTGTGAGGGCGAGGTTCTGCGCACCGGCTACGACGCCGACGGCTATGGCCGCTTCATCGAAGTGCGCCACCCGAACGGCATGAGCACCCTCTATGCCCACCTGAGCCGCGTCGACGTCTCCACCGGCGATCGCGTGACCGCCCAGGAGCGTATCGGCCTCGTCGGCTCAACCGGCCATTCGACCGGTCCGCACCTGCATTTCGAGGTCCGCCGCGATCACGCCCAGGTCAATCCGACCACGGTTCTGGGTCGGGAATTCGAGATACCGGTGACAGAAATCAGCGCTTAAGCGGCGCCATACCTACGGTTTGTTCACCCATTCTCTGGATAGTGTCCGGTTGAGAATGGGGGCGACTTGGACCGGATACTCTACTGCCTGACGATCGAGCACGACTGGCGTTGGACGCTGGCGGCCGGAGTCCTGTGCGTCTTCGGGCTCGGGACCGCCTTTCGTCTTCTGGTTGAGGCCCGGGGCCTGCAGCGCGCGCGCCGGCGCGAAGTCGGCCTGATGGGCGCCGTCGTCGGCGGCGTGGCGGCCTTCTCCACCCATTTCGCGGCGATGCAAGGCTACAACGCCGGCGGCGAGGTCCGATACGGCCTGTCTCTGACCCTTGTCTCCCTGGCCCTCGGGGTCGGCGGCGTGGCGCTCGGCTCCATGATCTTGATGATCAGGGGCAACCGCCTGTTTCGCGGGCTCGGCGGCATGGTCGGCCTGTCCGGCGTGGCCGCCATGCATTTCGTCGGCATCGCCGCGCTTGAGCTTCCGGGGCGCGCCATCGGCTGGGATCCCGTCCTTGCGGGGGCCGCGGTCGCCGGCGGTCTCTCCATGGCGCTGCTCACCGGGGCAGTCGTCTACGGCAAGGGCGCCGCCCGCTTCGTGGCGACCTGCCTGTCAGGGGCGTTGTCGATCATCGTCCTTCATTTCACGGCCATGAGCGCCATGGCCGTTACCCCCGTGACCGAGGCGATGGCCGCGACGGGCGGCCTTGGTCCGAGCTTTTCGGCCTCGACCATGCTGATGGTGCTGACCGCCATGGTCATGGCCATTGTCGCCGTCGCGGGCGCCGTCGTCTGGATGGGCTATTTCTCGCGCGCCAGCGCCCTGAACCAGATTCGCGAGGCCATCGACGCCATGCCCGACGGCCTGGCCTTTTTCGACGCCGACGATCGGCTGGTGTTGTGGAACAACCGCTACGACGAGGTGAACCCGGAGCTGTCGTCGAACCTCCAGGCCGGCATGACCTTCCGGGAGATCATCCAGATCGGGCTGGACGAGGGCCTGTACGCCGAAGCCCGGGGGCGTGAGACAGAGTGGATCACCGAGCGCATGAACTCGCGCCGCGCCCTCTCGGCCATGATGGAGCAACGCATCGCCGGCGACCGCTGGCTGCGCGTGGCCGACCGCCGCACGGCGGCCGGCGGCATCGTCACCGTCTGCACCGACATCACCGACCTGAAGAACGACGCCAGGGCCCTGGCCGAGGCCCGCGACGCCGCCCAGGCGGCCAACGCCGCCAAGAGCCAGTTCCTGGCCAATATGAGCCATGAGATCCGCACGCCCCTGAACGGCGTCATCGGCGTGGCCCAGGCGCTGGCCAGCACCGACCTGTCGCCGCAGCAGACGGAGATGCTGGAGCTGATCCAGTCGTCGGGGCGAACGCTCCAGGTCCTGCTCAGCGACATCCTCGACCTCGCGCGGGTCGAGTCCGGGCGGCTGGAGCTGTCGGAGGAGGCGTTCGACCTCGGCCGCGCGGTCCGCGAGGCCGCCCAGCTCTATGAGGCCTCGGCGCGGGAGAAGGGGCTGCAGTTCTTCGTCGAGATCGCGCCCGAGGCCGACCGCTGGATCGCCGGCGACGTGGTGAGGCTGAAGCAAATCCTGACCAACCTGGTCTCCAACGCGGTCAAGTTCACCACCGAGGGCTTCGTCAGTCTGACGGCCGCCGCGGGCCCCGATCGGGACGGCGCGCCGACCCTGCGCTTCTCGGTCGAGGACACCGGCATTGGCTTCGACTGCCAGACGCGGGAGCGGCTGTTCAGCCGGTTCGAACAGGCCGACGGGGCGATCACCCGAAAATTCGGCGGCTCGGGGCTGGGCCTGGCCATCTCGCGCCAGCTGGCCGAAATGATGGGCGGCGACCTGGACTGCGAGAGCGAGCCGGCCGGCGGCTCGGCCTTCATCCTCACGGTCCCGTTCAAGGCGGCCGAGGCGCCGGCGATGTCCGGCGAGGCGCTGGTGGAGGACGCGGCGGAGGAGCGCCGGACCGTCCGTGTGCTGATGGCCGATGACCACCCGGTGAACCGCCGCGTGGTCGAAATGATCCTGGGCCAGGCCGACGTGGCCCTGACCTCCGTCGAGGACGGCGCCCAGGCGGTCCAGGCGGTCCGTGACGCCGACTACGACCTGATCCTGATGGATATGCAGATGCCGGTCATGGACGGGCTGACGGCGACCCGGGAGATCCGGCTGCACGAGGCGGCCATGGGGCTGGGGCGGACGCCGATCGTCATGCTCACCGCCAACGCCCTGGCGGAGCACATCGCCGCGGCCGAGGCCGCCGGTGCGGACCTGCACCTGGCCAAGCCGTTCGACGCGGCCGAGCTGCTGAACCTGCTGGTCACCCTGCCCCGGGCGGCCGCCCGGGCGCTGGCCGCCGCCTGACGAGACACCCTATTCGTAGCCGTGCGCGGCCTCGTTGATGACCTGCGAGGGCATGGACGAGAAGTCTACCGCGACCGGCCGGGCGGCCTTGGCCCGGAAGGTCTTGATGACGTGCTCGAGCCGGCGGCGCACCTCACGCTCGGCCTCCGAGCCGGTCTCGAGCTTCAGGGGCGCGAGGCAGAAATCGATGATCGCCTGCGGGCTGGACATGGGTTCCATGGGGCTTCTCCTGCTCATTCCGCCGCGACGAACTGGGCGGTTTCGGTGGATTCTTTCATGGCCGTGGTCGAGGATCGGCCGTTCGAGATGACGGTCGCCACCTCGTCGAAATAGCCGGTGCCCACCTCGCGCTGATGGCGTGTGGCGGTGTAGCCGCGCGGCTCGTTGGCGAACTCGCGCTGCTGCAGCTCGGAATAGGCGGCCATGCCCCGGTCGCGGTAGCCGTCGGCCAGTTCGAACATCGAGTTGTTCAGGGCGTGGAAACCGGCCAGCGTCACGAACTGGAATTTGTAGCCCATGGCCCCCAGCTCACGCTGGAATCTGGCGATGGTGGCGTCGTCCAGCCGGGCCTTCCAGTTGAACGACGGCGAGCAGTTGTAGGCCATGAGCTTGCCGGGGTGTTCGCGCTGGACCGCCTCGGCGAAGCGGCGCGCGTCCTCCAGGTCGGGGTGCGAGGTCTCCCACCACAGCACGTCGGCGTATCGGGCGTAGGCGAGACCGCGCGCAATGCAGTGATCGAGGCCCGTCCCCTCCTTCAGCCGGAAAAAGCCTTCGGGCGTGCGGTCGTCGCGGCGGATGAAGGGATGGTCGCGGGGATCGACGTCGGAGGTGATCAGCTGCGCGCTCTCGGCGTCGGTGCGGGCCACGACCAGGGTCGGGGCGCCCATGACGTCGGCGGCGAGGCGCGCCGCGATCAGGTTTCGCTCGTGCGCCTGGGTCGGGATCAGCACCTTGCCGCCCAGGTGGCCGCATTTTTTCTCGGAGGCCAGCTGGTCCTCGAAATGGACGCCGGCGGCGCCCGCCTCGATGAAGGCCTTCATGATCTCGAAGCTGTTCAGCGGCCCGCCGAAGCCGGCCTCGGCGTCGGCGACGATCGGGGCGAACCAGTCGCGTTTGACGCCGCCCTCGGCGTGTTCGATCTGGTCGGCGCGCTGCAGGGTGCGGTTGATGCGCCGGCACAGCTCCGGCGCAGCGTTGGCCGGATACAGCGACTGGTCGGGATACATGGCCCCGGCGGTGTTGGCGTCGGCGGCGACCTGCCAGCCCGACAGGTAGATGGCCTTGAGGCCGGCGCGGACCATCTGCATGGCCTGGTTGCCGGTGACGGCGCCCAGGGCGTTCACGAACGGCTCGTCGTGCAGCAGCTGCCACAGCCGGTTGGCGCCGCGCTCGGCCAGGGTATGGGTGATCGGCAGCGAGCCGCGCAGGCGCAGAACGTCCTCCGGCGTGTACGGGCGCTCGACGCCGTCGAAGCGGCCGGCGGGCGAAGGGACGAGGTCGGCGAAGGTGGTCATGGTCGATCTCTGCGCGATCACGGCGTCAGGCCGCGGATGACACGAAGGGAACCACGTCGCAGTCATGAATTATACAGTGCAAGCGGCACATTTCGCGTCATTCAGTCATGATATGACACCTGCTGTTAAGTCATTTTGTGACATCGTGCGGTGATGGAAGCGAACGCCGACCGCAAGCTGTTCCTGGGAGGCCGCCTCAAGCGGCTCAGGCGCGATCTGGCGCTGACCCAGACCGCCATGGCCGCCGACCTGGGCGTTTCCCCCAGCTATCTCAATCACATAGAGCGCAACCAAAGACCGGTGTCAGCCCAGCTTCTGCTGCGTCTGGCCGACACCTATGACGTCGATCTGCGCACCCTTGGCCAGTCCGGCGGGCCGGCGACCGAGTCGGAACTGGCCGAGGCCTTCGCCGACCCGCTGTTCCAGGGCCTGACGGTGCCGCGGCACGAGATCGTCCAGTTGGCCGAGGACCAGCCCGCCGCCGCCGACGCCCTGCTGAGGCTCTACCGCGCCTTCGCCGACCGCCGCGCCCGCGACCGGGCCGAGGCGGACGTCACCGGCGGCGCGGGCGACGACAGTCCCGCGGACTGGGTCCGGGATTACGTTCAGGGCCGCCGCAACCACTTTCCGGAGCTGGATGCCCTGGGCGAGGCTCTGGCGGACACGCTCGAGGCCGGGACGCCGGGGGAATCGTTTGAAGCCCGGGCCCGGGCCCGGCTGCAGTCGCGCCATGACCTGACCGTCCGCACCCTGCCCGCCGACGTCATGGTCGAATGGACCCGCCGCTACGATCCGCACCGCAAGCGGCTCCTGCTGTCCGAAACCCTGGGCCCGTCGTCGCGCGCCTTCGCCGTGGCCTTCCAGCTGGCCCTGTCCGAGCACGACGCCGAGCTGACCGCCCTCGCCGACGCGGCCTCGGCGCCCGACGAACCCACGCGCCGCCTGCTCAAGGTGTCGCTGACCAACACCCTCGCCGCCGCCCTGCTGATGCCCTACCCCGCGTTCCAGCGGACGGCCGAGGAGACCGGTTACGACCTGGCGCGGCTGCAGGCCCGCTTCGGGGTGTCGTTCGAACAGGCGGCGCACCGGCTGACCACCCTGTCGCGGCCCACGGCGCGGGGCGTGCCCTTCTTCCTGATGCGGGTCGATCAGGCCGGCAACATCTCCAAGCGGTTCGCCTCGGGCGCCTTTCCCTTCTCGCGCTTCGGCGGGGCCTGTCCGCGCTGGCGACTGCACAGCGCCTTTCGCACGCCCGGCCGCATCGTCACCCAGATCATCGAGACGCCGGACGGCCAGCGCTGGTTCACCCTGGCCCGAACCGTCGACCGTCAGGGCCATGACGCCTTCACCGAGGGCCACGACCTCGCCATCGGCCTCGGCTGCGAGCTGAAGCATGCGCATCGCCTGATCCACGCCCGCGGCCTCGACCTCGTCGCCCCCGAGGTCACCCCGATCGGCCCCGCCTGTCGCCTGTGCCACCGCCACCCCTGCGCCGAGCGCGCGGCCCCGCCGGTGGACCGGCCGCTGGTGGTCGACGACTGGTCCAAGTCCGTCAGCCCCTGGCCGTTCGCCGACGCCGTCGCGCGCGGCTGAGTCAGGCGGCGGGGATGGCTCTCTCGATCGCCTCGTTGACACAGGCGGCCAGGTCGCTCTGCCCGAACGGCTTGGCCAGTCGCGGCAGGTCGGCGCCGGCCTGCTCGGGCGCGAGGTCGGCATAGCCAGAGGTGATGATGACCGGCAGGTCCGGATGGCTGCGCCGAACGGCCCGGGCGAACTGGGAGCCGCTCATGTTCGGCATGACCTCGTCGCTGATGACCAGGTCGACGTCAGGCCGGCTGCGCAACGCCTCGAGACCCTCCTTGCCCGATGAGGCGACGATCACCTCGTGACCGAGGTCGTCGAGCATGGCGGCGGTGTTGGTCAGGACCAGGCTGTCGTCGTCCACCGCCAGGATCAGCAGCCGACGGACGGCCCCGGAGGCCTGATCCGCCCCGTCGTTGGCCGGGACGTGGGAGGGTTCAGCCCTGACGACGGGCAGCCAGAGCTCCACCTGGGTACCGCGCCCCGGATGGCTCGTCATCGTCAGCCAGCCCCCGGACTGGGCGGCGAGGCCGTGGACCATGGACAGGCCGAGTCCCGTGCCCTTGCCGACGCCCTTGGTGGTGAAGAAGGGCTCGGTCGCACGGGCGAGCGTCGCCTCGTCCATGCCCTCGCCGGTGTCCGCAACGACAAGCCGGACGTAGTCTCCGGGGGCGAGCGTGGCGTGGCCGCGGATCCGTTCGGGCCTGGCGCTGATGGTGATGGAGCCGCCGCGCGGCATCGCATCCCGCGCGTTGACGGCCAGATTCATCAGCGCCGCCTCCAGCTGGTAAGGGTCGGTGTGCACCCGGGGCAGCTCGCTGGGGAAGCGCATGTTGACCTCGATGCTCGGGCCGATGGTCCGGTCGAGAAAATTCATCAGGCCGCGGACTAGCGACGGCACGTCGACCGCCTCCATCTTCAGCTCCTGCTTGCGCGCGAAGGCCAGCATCCGCTGGGTCAGGATCGCCCCCCGCTGCGCGCCCTGCACGGCGTTGTCGATCAGCGGGGTGATGCGCGGATCATAGGGCACCCGCTTCCTGACCAGCTCCAGGCTGCCGAGAACCGCCATCAGCAGGTTGTTGAAGTCGTGGGCGATGCCGCCGGTGAGCTGGCCGATCGCCTCCATTTTCTGGGACTGGAACAGGGCCTCCCGGGCCTCCTCCAGCGCCCGCTGCGTCTGCATCCGTTCGGTGATGTCGCGGGTCACCTTGGCGAAGCCGATCACCTGACCGTCGTCATCGCGGATGGCGTCGATCACCACATGGGCCCAGAAGCGGCTGCCGTCCTTGCGGACCCGCCAGGCCTCCTTTTCGAACCGGCCCGTTCGGAAGGCGGTTTCGAGGGCCTTGGCCGGCTCGCCGGCGGCCCGGTCCTCGTCGGTATAGAACCGCGAGAAATGCTGGCCGATGATCTCGTCGGGGGCATAGCCCTTGATGCGGGCGGCCCCGGCGTTCCAGCTGCTCACCTGGCCGGACGGATCCAGCATGTAGATCGCGTAGTCGGTCACGCCCTGGACCAGCAGCCGGAACTGTTCCTGGCTGCGGCGCAGCGATTCCTCCGCCGCCCTCCGTTCGGTCAGATCGCGCGTGATCTTGGCGAATCCGACCAGTTCTCCCGACGGCGTGCGCACCGGATCGATGACGACGTGGGCCCAGAACTCCACGCCGTCCTTGCGGACCCTCCAGCCCTCCTGTTCGAAACGGCCTTCCTCGGCGGCGATCCGCAACGCCCGCGCCGGCGTGCCGGCCGCGCGGTCCCGTTCGGTATAGAAGCGGGAGAAATGTTCCCCCAGAATCTCGGACGGCTCATAGCCCTTGAACCGCTGCGCGCCCGCGTTCCAGCTGGTGACATGTCCCTGGGGATCCAGCATGTAGATCGCATAGTCGGTGATGGCGTCGACCAGCAGCCGATAGCGATCATCGACGGCGGGAACAGACCCCGACACTTCAGAGACACTCATGCATCCGCCCCCGGGCTCCGTCTGTCACGGAACTGGCGATAACGCCAACTGACGGGAGCGGTTCCAGCAATATCCCCAAGCCCGGTCAGGGGCGCGTGACGTCCAGCGCCCTTGCGGCGGCCGCCAGCTCCCCCGCCATCACCGCCTTCAGCCGTTCCGGCGCGACGATCTTGACCTGCTCGCCCCAGGTGAACAGATGCCAGGCCAGTTCTCGCATGCCCGAGGCGCGGAAGCGGACGACGACGCCGCCGTCCGGCTGGTCCTCGAGGCTCTGGGTCGGGTGCCAGCGCCAGGCCCGGGCCTCCGACGCGCCGTCCGGCGACACCTTCAGCACCACGTCCTCGATCTCGTCCTGATAGATGCCGAACGACTGGCTGGCGAAGGCCTGCAGATCGAAGTCCGCCGGCGGAGAGGCCACCCCCTCCTCGGCCCGGACCCCGCTCATCCGGTCGAGGCGGAAGGTCTGGACGCGACCGCTCTCGCGGTCGGCGGCCACGAGGTAGTTGGCGCGGCCGAACATCACCCCGCACGGGGCGACGCTGCGGCGGCGCGCCTCGGCCCCCGGCCGGCTGTAGATGAAACCCAGCGGCCGTCCCGCCAGAATGGCCTGACGGATCTCTGCCAGCACCGCCTCGTCCGCCGACGGCCGGGGGCCGGCCTGCACGGCGATGGTCTCGGCCCGCACCAGCGCCTCCAGATCGGGGGCCAGCCGGTTCAGCGTGGTCGAGCGCATGGCCGACTTCAGTTTGCGCTCCAGACCTTCCAGCGCGGCGGCCCGTCCCGGCTCGCCGGTCGCCCGCAACCCTTGCGCGGCCTTGGTCAGCTCGACCAGTTCCCCGGTGGTCGGGGCCTGTTCGAAAGCCGACAGGCCCCCGCGGATGCGCCAGCGCTTGTTCGGCGGGTCCGAAACCTCCTCCGTCTGCGGGAACAGCATGATCACGGCGTCGCGCAGGCGCTCGGCCGTGCGTCGCCCCACGTCCAGGTCGCGCTCGATCTCGCCCAGCGTCAGGCCCTCGGCGCTCGCCGCCATGCGCCGGGCGAGGTCGATGACCATGGCCGCCTTGTCGTGTCTCATGCCTCCACAGAAGCATACGTCCGATTTTGACGCAACGCTGTCTCATAGTCGAACCATCGACAGACACACCGCTTCAGGAGTTCTCTCATGGCCCGCGCTTTCACCCCCCAAACCGCCGTCGCCGCCTCCCGCTATCTGATCGTGCCGTGCGAGGCCGACGGCTGCGGCGATCTGGCCGTGATCTGGGACCGGCTCGAGGAACAGGTGATCGACGTCATCGACGCCCGCCTGTCCGCCCGTTACGCCGACGAGGACGCCCTGTGGGACGAGGCCAGGCCCGCCTTCGATCCGGCCGAGGATTTCCGTATCGCCGCCTGAACGTCCCGTCCGGCTTGCGGCGGCGGCCGGGGGCGGCTAGCCCTCCACTGCCTCGGGAGGACGATTGAGCATGGCGACGCAGACGGTGGACGGAGCGCGGCTGGTCAACGGCGCGCTGGCCGCATTCCAGGCCCGCGAACGCGACGACGCCGCCTATCTGCTGGCCAAGGCCGTGCAGGCCGACCCGCCGCTGGGCGCGCGCTGGGCTTCGGTGTCGCGGCTGGCCGCCACCATCGGGGAGATCACCCTGGCCCTGGCGGCGGCGCGCAAGCATGTCGCCGCGACCCCGACCGCCGAGGCGCGGCTGGCCTACGCCCAGTTGCTGATCCAGAGCGGACGGACGCAGGACGCCCTGCGCGAGGGCGCCGCCCTCGCCCGCGAACGGCCCAACGATCCGGCGGCGCTGCACTTCCTGGCCACCTGCCAGGTCCAGCTCGGCGACCACGACGCCGCCATCGTCAACCTGCGCCGGATCATCGCCCTGCCGACGGTGCACCTCGGCGCAGAGAACGCCTGGCATGTGCTGGCGGACATCAAGAAGTTCACGCCCGACGATCCCGACATCGCGCAGATGGAGGCGATGCTGGAGCGGATCGGCACATCGGAGGCCAACCGTCAGAGCCGCATCGTTCTGCTCTATGCGCTCGGCAAGGCGCTGGACGACGCCGGCCAGACCGACCGCGCCTTTGCCTGTTTCGATGAGGCGGCCAGGCTCCAGAAGCTCGACAGCACCTTCAACGCCGACAACGCCGACGCCTTCGTCGACGCGGTGGTCAAGGGCTACGACCACGTCTTCAGGGACAGCCTGCCGAAGAGCACAGTGGACAGCGACCGGCCGATCTTCGTGCTGGGCCTGCCGCGCTCGGGCACCACCCTGGTCGAGCAAATTCTGGTCAGCCACTCGCAGGTGGTCGACGGGGCCGAGGCCAATCTGTTCCGGCCCGCGGCCATGGCCATCAAGGGCTATACGCCGGACGAGATCCGCGCCTCCTTTGACCGCCCCGACGCGGAAACCCTGCCCGGCCGGATCGGCCGGGCGTATCTGCACCTGGTCGACGAGCGGTTCGGCAAGACCGGCAAGGTGGTCGACAAGACCCTGAACCAGACCCGTTACCTCGGCCTGATCCATCAGGTGCTGCCGAAGGCGAAGCTGATCTGGCTGCGCCGTGATCCCGCCGGCATCGCCTGGTCCTGCTACCGCACCCGCTTCGCCAGGGGTGTCGACTGGACGCGGTCGCTGACCGACATCGCCGCCTATTTCAAGGGCGAGGACCGGCTGCACGCCCACTGGTCGGCTGTGCTGGGCGACAGCCTGCTGACGGTGCCCTACGAGGCGCTGGTGGATGATCCGGACACCTGGATGCGGCGGATCATCGAACACGTCGGACTGGAGTGGGAAGAGGGCGTCCGCGACTTCCACAAGATCGAACGGGCCGTCACCACCGCCAGCTTCGCCCAGGTCCGCAAGCCTGTGTACGCCTCGTCCAAGGAGGCGTGGAAGCGGTATGAGAGGCACCTGAAGCCGTTCTTCGACGCCTACGGCCGTTAGCCGGGATAGAGCGCCCGCAGGTGCTCGACCGACGAGACCGCCATCTGCTTCAGCACCGCCGGGTCCACATCCGCCAACCGGTTGACGTAGACGCAGCCCTTGCCGGCCTTGTGCCTGCCCAGCCGCGCGAGCTGATCGCTCCGCCCTTCGTCGCAACCGGACAGGTAGAAGACCAGATTGCCCTTGCGCGGCGAGAAGCCGACCAGCGGCGCATCGCCCTCGTGCCCGCTGGCGTAGCGGTAGTGATACGCGCCGAAGCCGACGATCGACGGCCCCCACATCACCGGCGGCTCGCCGGTCGCCTCGCTCAGCAGCGCGCAGGCGGCCTCCGCGTCGGCGCGGCGTTTGGGGTCCTCGACGGCGGCGATGAAGTCGGCTGCGGAAACCTCGGTGGGCCTGGTTTTGGCTTCATAGGCCATCGTCTGACTTCCGTTTGAAGGCCTCGTGCGGCTCGGCATAGTATCGGCTGAGGTCCCTGCCGCTGATGCCGAGCATGCGGCGCGCACTGCTAAACGCGGGCTCGCCCAACTCGGCCCGTAACGCCCGGACGCACGAAATCGAATGGGCGGGGGCCCTCGGACCATGAGGGATGGACGCGAGAGATTGCTCGTCCAGTTTGTTCACCGCCTCAAACCACCGACGAGCGCCGGCCTGGCCGCCTGAACGGGCGTCCTGCAGATGCACGACCTCGCCCCTTGGAAAATACACGGCATAGCTCAACGTCGCGATATCTGACCGCCGACGGTAGTTGATCAGGGCGCAGCCCACCTCGATCTGCGTGGCGGTCTCAAATCGCAGAACTTCCTCGCCCGGCGCGCCATCCACACCGGAGGCGACGATCCGGTCGGGATATATCCTGACGTGGCTGCCCAATGAGAGGGCGACTGCGGCCGCTGCCGCCAAAGCCAGGAACAGCCAGGGCCACCTCACCACGGGCCACCAGGGCCGGGAACCACGGACGCAGATGACAATCGCGAGGACTGCTCCGAGGACACAACCGGCGGCCGCCCACGGGGCTAGCGGGACGTTGGTCACCGGCCACGACAGAATCGCTGCCTCATCGGTGAAATTAAGCCGACGGCGAAGCCAGTCAGCGCCGACCACAATCCCCAGCGGGATTCCGACGCTGATGCACAGCACCAGCATGGCGTCGTCGAAGCGCTTTTTCAGGGCGTCGTAGGGGAACGGTTTCATAGGGAGGCGAAGGGACGGATCACAGCGCCTTCACGATCCCCTCGACCATCTTCTTGGCATCGGCGAACAGCATCATGGTGTTATCGCGGAAGAACAGCTCGTTCTCGACGCCCGCATAGCCGCTGCCCATGCCGCGCTTGATGAACAGCACCGTCCCCGCCTTCTCCACGTCCAGCACCGGCATGCCGTAGATCGGGCTCTGCGGGTCGGTCTTGGCGGCCGGGTTGGTGACGTCGTTGGCGCCGATGACGAAGGCCACGTCGCAGCTCGAGAACTCGCTGTTGATGTCCTCCAGCTCGAACACCTCGTCATACGGCACATTGGCCTCGGCCAGCAGGACGTTCATGTGGCCGGGCATGCGGCCGGCGACGGGGTGGATGGCGTATTTCACCTCGACCCCCTCCTCCTTCAGCGCATCGGCCATCTCGCGCAGGGCGTGCTGGGCCTGGGCCACCGCCATGCCGTAGCCGGGCACGATGATGACCTTGGAGGCGTTCTTCATGATGAAGGCCGCGTCCTCGGCCGAGCCCTGTTTGACCGGGCGCGTCTCGACCGCGCCGCCGGCGCCCGCCGCCGCGTCCCCGCCGCCGAAGCCGCCCAGGATGACCGAGATGAAGCTGCGGTTCATGCCCTTGCACATGATGTAGCTCAGGATCGCGCCCGAGCTGCCGACCAGCGCCCCGGTGATGATCAGGGCGATGTTCTCCAGCGTGAAGCCCAGCGCCGCCGCGGCCCAGCCCGAGTAGGAGTTGAGCATCGACACCACCACCGGCATGTCCGCCCCGCCGATGGGGATGATCAGGGTGGCGCCGAGGATCAGGGCGATCAGGAACACGCCCCAGAAGGCCCAGGTCGCGGTCCCGCCCGAACCGATCATGACCCCGATCAGCAGCACCAGTCCGAGGGCCAGGGCGATGTTGATCAGGTGCCGCGCCGGCAGCAGGATCGGCGCCCCGCTCATATTGCCGTTCAGCTTGGCGAAGGCGATCACCGAGCCGGTGAAGGTCACCGCCCCGATGGCCACGCCGAGGCTCAGCTCGATGATCGACAGGGTCTTGATGCCGACGGCGCCCGAACTGGCGACCGTGGCGATGCCGAAGCTGTCCGGCGCATAGACGGCGCCCACGGCCACCAGACAGGCGGCCATGCCGACCAGCGAGTGGAAGGCGGCGACCAGCTGGGGCATCTGGGTCATCTGCACCCGCGCGGCGATCAGCGCCCCCGCCCCGCCGCCGATCACCACGCCGCCGCCGATCAGGGCCAGCGTCAGCGGGTCCAGCGTCCCGCTCGACCACAGGGTCGCCAGCGTCACGCCCACGGCCAGCGCCATGCCGACCATGCCCAGTGTATTGCCGCGCCGGCTCGTCTCCGGGCTCGACAGCCCCCTCAGGCTGAGGACGAACAGGACGCCGGACACCAGATAGGCCAGGGCCGCGATCGATGCGTTCATGAAATCTCTCCGGCGGAAATCGAGGTCGGCGTCTTCCGGCGTTCCCGGGCCCGGACGATCCGGCCGGCGATCACGACCAGCACGAAGGCGGCGAGGGCGACCGATCCGAATATGAGGCCTGCGCGGAGCAGTCCGGCCCAGCCGCCATCGTTGTAGCGGCTCAATATGAAGGTGACGGCGACGGTCGCCATCATCGCCCCGCCCAGCGGCGCCTGCACCGCCGGCCGCCAGGCGGCGGACACCATCATCACAAGCAACAGGATGATCGAAATCAGCAGGAGTCCGCCCTCAAGCTCTTCCAGGCTGCCTCTCACCACCCAGAGGATAGCGACGACTCCGATCATGACGAGAGCGGCCACGACCCGGCCGGCGATAATCAGCGGACGCGCGTCTTTCCCCGCCCGCCGGCTGTCCATGCCCGCCATCGCAAGCGCCGCGAGCAAGCCGGCGAGGAGGGGCACGGCGATGATGAGGATCATCATGGCCATCTCTATTTCCCCGGCGGCGGGCAGGCCGTGCGCGCCAGCCGCCACAGGGCGGCGGCGATGAACAGCGGGCCGACGAAGACGACGGCCCAGTCCCAGATGCCCATCTGTTTTTCCTGCGCCACGATGCGCAGCAGGACCGACGAAAACAGCAGCACGACGCCGCAGTCGAGAAAGCGCAGCTTGCGGATAGCGTTCTTCTCGCCGAGCCAGCTCCACAGCCACAGGCCCCCGCCGATCGCCGTGGCGATCCAGGACGCGCTCACCGCGAACTGCTGGATGTCGAAGGTCATCCGGCCTCTGCGGCCTTCGCCGGCGCAGGCGGTCGCTCCTTCTTGCGGTACATGGCCAGCATGCGCCGGGTGACCATGAAGCCGCCGAAAATGTTGACGCTGGCCAGGGTCACGGCCGCAACGCCGGCGCCCTTGGCGATCCAGCTGTCGCCGCTGTCGGCGGACAGGGCGGCCGCCGCGATCAGCCCGCCGACCACGATCACCGACGAGATGGCGTTGGTCACGGCCATCAGCGGCGTGTGCAGCGCCGGCGTCACCGACCAGACGACGTAGTAGCCGACGAAGATCGCCAGCACGAAGATGGCGAGGCGAAAGACGGTGGGGTCGACGTGTTCCATGCCTAGACCTTCCGCTCCAGCCGTTCGTCGATAGAGGCCAGAAGCCAGAGGCCGCCACCCGCGACGATAGTGGGGATGATACCGTCGAACATCCGGTCCAGGATCGCGCCGAAGGCCGCCGCCGACGCCGGCGCTCCGCCGGCGACAAACACGGTCACCATCGCGACCACGCCCCAAGCTGGAGCGGCAATGACAAGGAACAGTCCCAAACCCTTCAAAAAGCGTCGCATCATCCCCTCACCCCCTCATGCACCACGGCCCCGCCGTGGGTCACCGCCGCCGCCTTGAGGATCTCGTCCTCCAGATCGACCGCCAGCGCGCCGTCCTTGACCATCAGCCCGACGAAGGCGCTGAGGTTCCGCGCGTACAGCGCCGAGGCGTCCGCCGCGATCCGGCCCGCCATATTGGTCCAGCCGACGATCTGCACGCCGTTGGCCGTGGTCACCACCTCGCCCGCCCTTGCCCCCTCGACATTGCCGCCGTTGTCGATGGCGAGGTCGACCAGCACGCTGCCCGGCTTCATCGAGGCCACATGCGCCGCCGTGATCAGCCGCGGCGCGGCGCGGCCGGGGATCAAGGCGGTGGTGATGACGATGTCCTGCTTGACAATGTGCGAGGCGGTCAGTTCGGCCTGTTTGGCCTGATACTCGGCCGACATCGGTTTGGCGTAGCCGGCGGCGGTTTCGGCGGCCTTGAACTCCTCGTCCTCGACGGCGACGAACTTGGCCCCGAGGCTCTCGACCTGTTCCTTGGAGGCCGGGCGCACGTCGGTGGCGGTGACCACCGCCCCCAGCCGCCGCGCCGTGGCCACGGCCTGCAGCCCGGCCACGCCCGCGCCCATGACGAAGACCTTGGCCGGGGCGACCGTGCCCGCCGCCGTCATCATCATCGGAAAGCCCTTGCCGAAGGCGTAGGCCGCCTCGATCACCGCCCGGTAACCCGCCAGATTGGCCTGCGAGGACAGGGCGTCCATCACCTGCGCCCGGCTGATGCGGGGCACGAATTCCATGGCGAAGGCGGTGACGCCGGCGCCGGCCAGCGCCGTCACCGTCTCCTTGTCGCGATACGCGTCGAGCAGGGCCACGACCACCGCGCCGGGCTTCAGCGCGCTGCTCTCCTGCGCCGTCGGCCCGCGCACCTTGAGCAGGATGTCCGCCCCGGCCAGCACGGCCTTGATGTCCGGCTTCACCGCCGCGCCCGCGGCGGCATAATCCGCGTCGGGAATGGACGAGCCCGCGCCGGTTCCGGCCTCGACGGTCACGGCCGCGCCGAGCGCGATAAGCTTCTTCACCGTTTCCGGGGTGACGGCGCAGCGCGTCTCGCCATCTCGGCGTTCGCGGGTCACGGCGATGGCGACAGCCAAGCGAATCCCTCCGTCAGAACTGGACGCGGGACGTTAGGCTGATCGGGGACGGCGCGTCAAAGCGGCTGAGGGCCGGGCTTTCAATACCCCGCTCATCCCGGCGAAAGCCGGGACCCAGTTCTTTGGGTGATGGGCGGTGGGCGTGGACGGACTCAACACCAGTCCTGATGCGCCGGCGTCAAGCTGGACAGAACTGGGTCCCGGCTTTCGCCGGGATGAGCGGCCAGACGTCAGTGAGACTTCTTGCCCGACTTCAGATACAGGAAGCCGGCGACCAGCAGCACCGCCGCCGCGGCCGCGCCGCCGATGAGGCTGCCGCCCGGCTGGAACCACAGCACCAGGAAGGTCAGCGTCGCCGCGATCAGCAGCGAGCCCCACTTGGCCAGGTTGATGAACAGCGTGAACGTCGCCGCCTGCTCGTCGATCTTCTGTGAGCCGCGAACATAGTCGTCATGCTCGGCGTCGGAGGCGTGGTGCGGGTCGGCCATGATCGGGTCCGGGAATCTGCAAGAGGCGTTGGCGCCCTTATAGCGGCGCGGCCCGCGCGCTCAAGCGGGCGGCGACAATTCGCGCCGGCGGCTCAGTCGAGCGCCGCCAGCACATCGCGGGTGAAGGCGATGAAGTCGAACCGCTTTCCCGCGGGGTCCTCGCCCCGCCGCACGATGACGATGTTCCGACTGGGCACGATGACCACGTACTGACCGCGGTTGCCGTTGGCCGAGATCGCATCCGCCGGGATGCCTTCGGACTTGTCGAACAGCCAGAAAGTCGCGCCATAACCCTGTTCGCCGTTCGGCTGCGGTCCGGACGGGCGCGAGACGTAGTCCCGCCAGTCCTCGGGCAGGATCCGCTCGCCATCCACCACGCCATCATCGACATACAGCTGTCCGAAGCGGGCCAGGTCGCGGGCGGTCGACCACACCTGGCTCGACAGCACATAGTTCCCGCGCCAGTCCGTCTCCGCGACCGTGTCGAGCATGCCCAGCGTCCGGAACAGTTCGGCCGGCGGATGCTCCCCGAACGTCGGGGCGATGCCCAGGATGGCCAGCAGGATGTCGTTGTTGGCGTAGCGGAAGCGCGATCCCGGAGCCGCGATCAGCGGCCAGGTGGTGGCCTGCTCGTCCACTCCGACCCCGCCAAAATACAACGCATCGGTCCGGTTGCCGGCGAAGTCGCTGGTCAGGCCCGAGGCCATCCGCATCAGGTTGTCGAGCGTGATCGCCCCTCGCGGATCACGCTCCCGGCTCCAGTCGGCGATAGCGGCGGGCGCGTTGACGTCGACCTCGCCGCGCTGGACCGCGGCCCCGATGACCGTCCCCGCCAAGCTTTTGGCCACCGACCATGTCCGCTGAGGCACATCGGGGCCAAAGTCGGGAGCATAGTGTTCCGCGACGAGGCGGCCGTCCTGAAGGATCACGACGCCCGTGGTGTTCGTCCCGCTGCCATAGCCCTCGTCGAGCGCGCGCGCCACGACCGCCCCAAGAGCGGCTGCATCGCCCCGGGGAGCCGCTTCGATCAGCGGTCGGGGTCGAGCGGGAGGGCGACCATGCGCCCGCTCGGGCCCGCGTCCGGTCCAGCCCACTGGCATGATGCTGCAGCCGTGGCCACGCTCGAACAGCGCCGTGCGTGGCGGCAGGGTCTCGTCCCACCGGACGGAGACGCTGTGGCTGCCCACCTCCGCAGGCATCTCCCGCACCAGCGCATCCAGCTCCGGATAGATTCCGACCAGCTCATTGGCCTCGACGCTTTCGACCGTCCGTGATCCGCCCGCGGCCTCGGCGTTCTTCAGCGCCCCGCAGACCATCAGCGCCTTGTAGCCCGCCGCCATCGCGCGGGTCGCCGGCGTAGGCTCCGCGGGCGGCGCCTGGGCGAACGAGGGCCCGGCGAGAACGGCGACGGCCGCGAGGATCAGAATGCGCATGGCCGGACGCTCCCCCGCCGCCACCGCTCCGTCAACTCACACCAGCGCCTCGAACCGGTCGATCAGCCCCTCCAGCCGCTTCGTGCCGATGGTCCAGAAGGCCGGGTCGCGCGGGTTCAGGCCGAACGGCGCCAGCGCCTCGACATAGCCCCGGGAGCCCCCGCCCGCGAGCAGCTCGCGATACAGCGGCGTGAAGCCCTCCGGATCCTTCGCGCGCGTCTCCATGAGCGCCGCCACCAGCAGATCCCCGAAGGCGTAGGCGTAGACGTAGAAGGGCGAGTGCACGAAGTGACTGACGTACGACCACCAGTGCTCATAGCCGGGATTCAGCGTCACCGCCGGCCCCAGCGAGCCGCCCAGCTCCTCGAGCCACAGCTCGCCGATGCGCTCGACCGGAACCTCGCCCCCGGCCCGTTCGTCGTGGAACCGCGTCTCGAAGCGGTGGAAGGCGATCTGGCGGATGACGGTGTTCAGTCCGTCCTCGATCCGCCCTGCCAGCAGGCCCCGCTGCTCGGCCTTCGGCGCGGTCTTCAGCAGCCGGTCGAAGGTCAGGCCCTCGGCGAAGATCGACGCCGTCTCGGCCAGGGTCAGCGGCGTGTCGGCCAGCAGGCTCCCCTGCCCCGCCGCCAGCGTCTGGTGCACCCCGTGGCCCAGCTCGTGCGCCAGGGTCAGCACGTCGCGCCGCTCGCCCATCCAGTTCAGGAACACATAGGGATGGCGGTCCGAGGTCACCGGGTGGGCGTAGGCGCCGGACTGTTTGCCCGGCCGCGCCCTGCCGTCGATCCACGGCCGCTCGAAGAAGCCCCGCGCCCGGTCGGCGAACTCGCCGCCCAGATCGCCGAAGCTCTCCAGCACCAGTTCGCGCCCTTGCGCCCAGTCGTAGCCGCGCGGCGCGCTGGTCTCGATCGGCGCGTTGCGGTCCCACTGATCCAGTTTCGCCTTGCCCATGGCCCGGGCCTTCAGGGCGTAATAGCGGTGCGACAGGCGCGGATAGGCCGCCGCGACCGCCTCGGCCATGGCGTCCACCGCGTCGCCGTCCACCTCATTGGCCAGGTGGCGGCTGTCGGCCGGCCGCCTGAAGCCGCGCCATCTGTCCTCCAGAGCCTTGTCGGCGGCGACGGTGTTGAGCACCAGCGCCATCGTCTTCGTCCGCGCGCCCAGCGCCTCGTTCAACCCCTCGGCGGCCGCCTTGCGCCGCGCGGCCTTCGGATCGGACAACCGGTTCAGCGCCTCGGACAGGGTCAGGTCGTCCTTGCCGGCCTTCACCTTCATCGCCCCCAGCGTCTCGTCGAACAGGCGCGGCCACTGGGCGTTGATCGGCCCGCGCTCGGCCAGGAAGGTCTCCAGCTCGTGCGACAGCTCGTGCGGCTTCATCGCCCGCACCCGCCGCAGCCATGGCCGCCAGCGCGCCGCCGCCGGCCAGGCCGACAACGCCGCCTCGATCTCCGCCTCTTCCAGCTGGTTGATCTCCAGCGTGACCCAGACCGTCGGCGTGGCGATGGCGGTGATCTTCTCGCGCACCGTCGCCTCGAACCCCTGCGCCGCCGCGTCGCTGCGGTCGGTCGAGGCCGCGAGGAAGGCGTAGGCGCCCAGGCCGCCGAGCAGGTCCGAGGCCCGTTCGTACAGCGTCACCGCCCGGTCCAGCCGCTCGCCGAGCAGAGCGGCCTCCGCCCGCGCTCCGACCAGCCGGCCCTGCAGGGCGTTGAGCTCGCCGACCAGCGCCCGGGCGCGGTCGAGATCGGCCTCGATGCGAGTGTCCTCCCGCGAGGCGTACAGGTCGGTCAGGTCCCAGACGGGAGCTTCGGCGGGATCGGCGGGGGTCTTGAAGGGCGCGTTCATGCCCCCGTTGTGGGGACGCCGGGCCTTCGACGCAACGGCCGAAAGCCGCCAGACCTCCGGCGCGGCGCCGGCCATATCGACGGCGAAGGAGACATCGCATGAGCTTTCGCATCCACGGCCTGACCCTGGCGCCGTTCCGGCCGCTGTTCGACATGGACGACGCGGCCCTCACCGCCATGGGCGCGCGCCGCATGATCGCCGACGCCCCGAACGCCGCGCCATGCCGGGTCAGCCTGGCTGACGCGGAGCCCGGCGAACGGCTGATCCTGCTCAACCACCGCCACCTCGACGACCCGCGAAGCCCCTACCGCGCGGAAGGGCCCATCTTCGTGCGGGAGGCCGCCGCAGAGACGACGCCCGTCGTCGGCGAGGTTCCGGACATGCTGGGACGACGGCTGCTGTCGGCGCGGGTCTATGACGCCGGCTGGATGATGACCGACGCCGACGTCGTCGAAGGGCGCGATCTGGCCGGGCGGCTGGAGGCGTGGTTCGCCGATCCCGTCGTGTCGCGCATCCATCTGCACACGGCCCGGCGGGGCTGCTTTATGGCCGCGGCCGAACGGGCCTGAGCGCCAGCCCCTACTTGGAGCGGGCGGTCGGTTCCGCGAACGCGCCCTGCATCTCCTCGCGCATATTCCGCAACTCGTCGGCGGTGCATCCGTAATGCTGGCACATGCGCGACGCCATCTTCTCCAGCATCTGCGGCATCACCGTCATCGCCGCCGCCGTGGCGTCGGGCATGGAGGCATAGGTCTTGTTGATGATCGAGCGTCCCATCTCGCTGTCGTAGAAGGCGATCAGCGCCTCCAGCTCGGCCTCGGAGAAGGTGCGGGCGTAGACCGGCACCATTTCGTCCAGCATCTGCGGGATCATGTCGGTGACGAGCTCCGACGCCAGGTCGGTCATGAATCGCCGATCCTCCTCGGGCATGCCACGGGCCTCGGGATCCATGGACGCCTCCATGTCGATCATCTGGCGGATCATGGTTTCGAACTGGTCGGACATCATCAGGTCGACATACCGCCGGGTCAGCTCCAGCTGGCGCGCCGACGGTTGCCCTTCGACCGCCGCCGCCGGCGGTTGCGGCGGCTTGCTCTGCGCCGCGGCGCCCGAGGCGAGCGTCAGCCCCGCCACCACGATCATCCAGAAACGCATCTCGGTCTCCCCCTGTATATCGCCACACTCAGGGGTTGCTTCGCTCTCCGCTAGGGCGCGGCGGACACAGGCGTGCGAAAATAACATCGCCACGGCGGCGCCTTTCTGAGGCTGAAGCCCGGCCTCAGGGATCGAAGGCGGCGATCAGGGCCTTCAGGTCAGGTTCGTCCACCCGGCGCGCCGCCTCGTCGCGGGGCAGCCAGACGCGCTCGCGCTCGATCCGTTCCTGCCAGTCGAGGTGTTCGGCGGTCACCTCCAGCCCGTACAGGGCCACCACGCACCAGCGCGGCGCGCGGCGCTTCAGCACCTTCAGATAGCGGAACGTCCCCAGCGGCTTTTCGCCGACCACGCCCTCGACCCCCGCCTCCTCCAGCGCCTCCTGCGCCGCGGCCTCGGCGTCGGTCCTGCCGGGCATGCGGCCGCCCTTGGGCGTGACCCAGCGCCGCGTCTCGCGCGAGGTGACCAGCAGGATCTCGATCCCGTCCCGTCCGCGACGCCAAGGCAGGGCGGCGACCTGACGCCGCTCGGCCCGTTCGTCGCGTGCGAGGTCCCCGGTCATCAGCTCAGGAAGGCTCCGCCGATCCAGAAGAACAGGGCCCCGATGGCGGCGGCGGCGGGCATGGTGATGAACCAGGCGGTGACGATGCTGCGCGCCACGCCCCAGCGCACCGCCGAGGCCCGCCGGGCCGCACCCACGCCGACGATCGCTCCGGTGATGGTGTGCGTGGTCGAGACCGGGATGCCCATGCCGGTGGCCATGAACAGGGTGATGGCCCCGCCGGTCTCGGCGCAGAAGCCCTGTTGCGGGCTCAGCCGGGTGATCCGCGACCCCATGGTGTGCACGATGCGCCAGCCGCCGAACAGCGTGCCCAGGGCGATGGCCGCCTGGCAGGTGATGACGACCCAGAAGGGCACGACGAACTCCGAGCCGGCCGGCGCGCGAGAGAACAGCAGCACGGCGATGATGCCCATGGTCTTCTGCGCGTCATTGCCGCCGTGTCCGAGCGAATAGGCCGAGGCCGAGACGAACTGCATGCGCCGGAACACCTTGTCCGCCGTCGACGGGTTCACCTTCACGAACGCCCACGACACGATCAGGACCAGCACCAGGGCGAGCGTGAAGCCGACGGCGGGCGACAGGAAGATGGCGCTGACGGTCTTGGTCACGCCGGCGACGACGATGGCGCCCGTCCCCGCCTTGGCCACGCCCGCCCCCAGCAGGCCGCCGATCAGGGCGTGCGAACTCGACGACGGTATCCCGGCCAGCCAGGTGATCACGTTCCAGCTGATCGCTCCCATCAGGGCGCCGAAGATCACCTGGTCCGAGATGATCGCCGGGTCGATGATCCCCTTGCCGATGGTGTTGGCCACGTGCAGGCCGAAGAACAGGAAGGCGATGAAGTTGAAGAAGGCCGCCCAGCCGACGGCGTAGATCGGCGGCAGCACCCGTGTCGCCACGATGGTGGCGATGGAGTTGGCGGCGTCGTGCAGGCCGTTCAGGAAGTCGAACAGCAGGGCGACGGCGATCAGGAAGATCAGGATCAGCAGGGCGCCGTCCATGGGCCGCGCTCCTACAGATGCTCGACCAGGATGCCGCTGATGCGGTTGGCCACGTCCTCGAACCGGTCGACGACCTTCTCGAGGTGGTCATAGACCTCGCCGCCGATCATGAAGGCCATGGCGTCGCCGCCCCGGTGCGCCTGGTACAGGGCCTTCATGCCGTCGTCGTACAGGGCGTCGCTGTCGCTCTCCAGCCGCGCGATCTGCTCGGTCAGTTCGTTCAGCCGGCCCCGGTGCTTGCGCATGTCCGGCAGCAGCGACACCGCCTCGACCGTCAGCACCGCCGCCTCGACCGCGACATTGCCCAGCTGACGCATGTGCGGGGCGAAATCGCGCATTTCGTACAGGGTGATGACCTTGGCCGTCTTCTGCATCTGGTCGATGGAGTCGTCGAGCGAGTTGGTCAGGCCGCGGATATCCGACCGGTCGAACGGGGTGATGAAGCTGCGCCGCACCGCGAACAGCACCTCGCGGGCGACGGCGTCGGCCTCATGCTCGTGATCGACGATCCGCTGGCACCAGCGCGGCACCTCGTCGCCGCCCTCCAGCACCTTGCTCAGCGCCTCGGCGCCCTTGATCAGGGTCGCCGCATGGGCGTCGAACAGGCGGAAGAAGTTGTCTTCCCTGGGCAGCAGCGCCTGAAACCATCCCAGCATCGGCGAATCTCCCGCACAATCCGTGTGCGGTCAGTCTCGCGTTCACGCGAAGGCGTCAACCCGTCCGGCCACGGAAGGATCGCCCATGTCCGGCACGCCGCGCGGCGCGAATGAAGGCGCATCGGCCTCGGGGTCGCTCCATCGCGACAGCGCTCAGGAGAGCGGCCGCGCGTCGTAGGTCTCCCGCGCCGCCCGGACTTCGGTCATCCGGATCTCCGCCCAGTCGATCATGGGTCTCAGGGCGCTCACCAGGGTTCCACCCAACGGGGTCAGGGCATAGGTCACCGCCACCGGCATCGTCGTCGCCTCGACCGTCCGGGTGACCAGCCCGTCGCGCTCCAGTTGGCGCAGCGTCTGGCTGAGCATCTTCTGCGACACCCCGCCTATCCGTCGCTTCAGCGCGTTGAAGCGCGTCGGTCCGCCGTCCAGCGTGGTGAGCAACAGCACCGTCCACTTGTCGGCGATGCGGTCCAGCAGGTCCCGGGTTGGGCAGAGCGGTTCGAAGACGTCCCCGCGCGAGGCCACTCCGGAGTAACCTGATGACGGGTCGGTGCCTTCTTGCATGAATGGTTTCCTCTGAGCACTTGGTATCCGTTGTATACCACCGGAGACCCATCATGAACATCACCATCCTCGGCGCCAGCGGCCGCGCCGGTTCCGAAATCGCGAAGGAACTGGCCCGCCGGGGCCATGCCGTCACCGGCGTGGCGCGCCATCCCGGACGAATTCCCGCGGGCGAGCGGATCACCGCGGTCGAGGGGGACGTCAATCGCCCTGAAACCCTGACCCCGGCGCTTGCGGGCGCCGAGGTCGTGATCAGTGCGGTCATGTTCGCCGACAGCGACCCCGACCTGCTGATCGGCGCCGTGAAGGACTCGGGCGTGGCCCGCTATCTCGTCGTCGGCGGCGCAGGGAGCCTCGAGGTCGCTCCGGGCGTCCGTCTGATCGACACCCCCGAATTCCCGGAGGTCTACAAGGCCGAGGCCGCCGCCGGCGCCCGCTTCCTCGACAAGCTTCGGCTCGAACGCGGGCTGAATTGGACCTTCCTGTCGCCGTCGATCGTGTTCGAGGGCGTCGAGCGGCGGGGGGCCTTCCGGCTGGGCGGCGACCAGGTGCTGTTCGACGCCGGCGGGAACAGCGCCATCTCCTTCCCCGACTACGCCGTGGCCATGGCCGACGAGGTCGAGGCGCCGCGCCACCCCCGGGCGCGATTCACCGTCGGCTACTGACGGAAACGAAAACGGCGGCGGAGATCACTCTCCGCCGCCGCCTCGTTCGGTTCAGATCAGGTCGATCAGGCGCCCAGCGAGGCCGGATCGATCTTGAAGCCCGGGCCCATGGTCGAGGACACGGTGATGCGCTTGATGTAGGTGCCCTTGGCGCCGGCCGGGCGGGCGCGGCTGAGCGCCTCCACATAGGCCTTCACGTTGGCTTCGAGGGCTTCCTGGGTGAAGGAGGCCTTGCCGATGCCGCCGTGGGCGATGCCGGCCTTCTCGACGCGGAACTCGACCGCGCCGCCCTTGGCGTCCTTGACCGCCTGCGCGACGTTGGGGGTCACGGTGCCGACCTTGGGGTTCGGCATCAGGCCGCGCGGGCCCAGCACCTTACCGAGGCGGCCGACCAGGGCCATCATGTCCGGGGACGCGATGACGCGGTCGAAGTCCATGAAGCCGCCGTTGATCTTCTCGTACAGATCCTCGGCGCCCACGATGTCGGCGCCGGCCGCCAGGGCCTCGGCCGCCTTGGCGTCCTTGGCGAAGACGGCGACGCGGACGTCGCGGCCCGTGCCCGACGGCAGGTTGACCACGCCGCGGACCTGCTGGTCGGCGTGACGCGGATCGACGCCCAGGTTGACGGCGATCTCGATCGACTCGTCGAACTTGGCCGAGGCGTTGGACTTCACCGCGGCGATGGCCTCGGCGAACGGCAGGGTGACGGTCACGTCGCCGGTGCGGGCCTTGAAGCGCTTGGTTTGCTTGGCCATGTGCTTAGCCCTCCACGACGTTGAGGCCCATGGCGCGAGCCGAGCCTTCGATGATCTTGGTCGCCGCGTCCAGGTCGTTGGCGTTCAGATCCTTCATCTTCTTCTCGGCGATCTCGCGCAGTTGGCCGCGCGTGATCTTGCCCGCCACTTCGCGGCCCGTCATCTTCGAGCCCGAGGTGATGCCGGCGGCCTGCTTGATGTAGTGGGTCGCGGGCGGGGTCTTGGTGACGAAGGTGAAGCTCTTGTCCTGGTAGACGGTGATCACCGTCGGCAGGGGCGTGCCCTTCACTTCCTTCTCGGTGCGCGCGTTGAACTCCTTGACGAAGCCCATGATGTTGACGCCGCGCTGGCCCAGAGCGGGGCCGATCGGGGGCGACGGCGTGGCGTTGCCGGCCGGCACCTGCAGCTTGATGTAGCCGAGAATCTTCTTGGCCATTGGTCTCTCCTTACAGTGGCCCCGAACTCAATCGGGACCGGTGAGCCGTGGTCGTGGCATGGCTGCCTCCCACGGATTTATGCGGGCGAACCCGCACCGCCCCATCCGGAGCGAGGCGCGCGTGTAGCGGATACGGGCCGGAAAAGCAAACGTGGAGCCGCGTCGTACACGACGCGGCGACGCCGCCGCGAGCTGCGTCTTACCCGGCGACCTTCTCGACCTGGCTGTATTCCAGATCGACCGGGGTCGGGCGGCCGAAGATGGACACCGCGACCCGCAGGCGCGCCGCGTCCTCGTCGACGCTCTCGACCTGTCCGTCGAAGCTGGCGAACGGGCCGTCGATGACCTTGACGGTCTCGCCGATGTCGAAGCGGATGGTGGGTTTCGGACGCTCGACGCCCTCCTCCACCTGGCCGATGATGTTCTGGACCTCACGCTCCGAGACCGGCAGCGGCTTGGTGCCGCCGGCGGCGCCGAGGAAGCCCGTCACCTTCGGGGTGTTCTTGACCAGGTGATAGGCGTCGTCGGTCATCTCCATCTTCACCAGCACATAGCCGGGGAAGAATTTGCGCTCCGAGTTGACCTTGCGGCCGCGGCGGATCTCGACGACGTCCTCGGTCGGCACCAGGATTTCCGAGAAACAGTCCTCAAGCCCCTGCTGGCGCGCCTGGTCCTGCAGGTGCTGGGCGACCTTCTTCTCGAAGTTCGAATAGGCGTGGACGATATACCACTTGTGCCGCGGATTGGCGGCGGGCTTGGCGGCGGGAGCGGCGTCGGTCATGGGCGTTTCTCTTACTGGCCGATGGCCAGGATGTAGCGCGAGGCGAAGGCCAGGCCCGTATCCACCACGAAGAAGAAGACCGCGGCGATCACGACCATGATGAAGACCATCACCGAGGTGATCCAGGTCTCCTTGCGGCTCGGCCACACGATCTTGCGGCCCTCGGCGCGGACCTGGCCGATGAATTGCGGAATCGTGACCCGCGGCTTCTTCGGCGCGTCGGCCGCGACGGCGGCGCCCGCGATCGCGGGTTGGGCGGTCTGGGGGCGGCGCCCGGGGGTCTTGGCCTTGGCCATTAGCGATCCGTCAAAGAATTGATCCTGCCGCCCCCAGATAGGGGCTCCCATCCGGCGGCGACAGGGGAAATGGCAGGAGTTGGGGGACTCGAACCCACGACCCCCGGTTTTGGAGACCGGTGCTCTACCAGCTGAGCTAAACTCCTGGAGCAAACGACAGCACGCCCCTAGGGACGCATGTGATCGCCAGACCGGGGCGTATGCCCCACGCCGTCCGGGTTTTCAAGGGCGGAACCGTCAATCCTCGTGGTGCGCCGCCACGGCGCTGGCCTCGTCCTCGCGCTTGACCACCTGGCGGAACAGCAGCTTGTCGATGCGCCGGTCGTCCATGTCGATGATCTCGACCTCGAAACGCCCCAGCTGCAGGATTTCGCCCTCCCCCGGCACCCGCGACAGCTGGTGCAGAACCAGGCCGGCGACGGTGTGGAAGCCCTCCGCCTCGCCGAAATCCTCTCCCAGGGTGTCGGCCAGCTCCTCGATGTCGGCCTGGCCGTCGACCATCCAGCTGCCGTCCTCGCGCTGGCGGATATAGGCCTCTTCCTCGTCGTGGCCCTCGTCGAAGTCGCCGGCGATCATCTCCAGCAGGTCGGTCGCCGTGACCACGCCCTCGAAGGCGCCGAACTCGTCGACGAGGAAGGCCATGTGGACCTTGGACGCCTTGAGGATCTCCAGCGCCTTCAGCACCGAGGTCGACTGCGGGATGAAGGCCGGAGTCTGCACCAGCCGCTCGACGTTGAACTCGCCGTTGTCGAGCAGGCTGTCCAGCAGGTCCTTCTTGTGCACCACGCCCAGCGGGTTATCGACGTCGTTCTCGCGCGCCACCACGATGCGCGAATAGGGGCAGGTGCGGATTTCCTGGCGCAGCTGCGCCTCGCTGTCGTCCAGCGCGATCCAGAACACCTCGTGGCGCGGGGTCATGGCCACCCGGATGGGCCGGTCGCCGAGACGCAGGATCTCCTCGATCATCTCCTGCTCCTCGGGTTCGATCAGACCGGACGCCGTGCCCTCGGCGATCATGGTCTCGACCTCTTCCTGGGTCACGTCCGAGCCGTCGCGGTCCTTGACGCCCATGATCTTGAGGATGCCGGAGGTCGACACCGTCAGCACCACCACGAACGGCTTCAGCACGGTGGCGACCATCGCGATCGGGGCCGCCATCTTGGAGGCGATCGTTTCCGGAAAGATCAGCGCCAGCCGCTTGGGCACCAGTTCGCCGACGATCACCGACACATAGGTGATGAAGACGATGACCAGGACGGTCGAGAATATGTCCGTATAGGCGGCGAGGCCGGGGAAGGCCCCCTCGAGGATGAGGTTCAGCTCCCCGGCGATGGCCGCCTGGCCGTAGGCGCCCGCGGCGATGCCGATCAGGGTGATGCCGACCTGCACGGCCGACAGGAAATGCGTCGGCTCCTCGGCCAGCTTCAGCGCCGCCCTTGCGCCCCGGTCGCCACGTTCGGCGCGGCTCTGCAGTTTGGATTTGCGGGAGGAGACGACCGCGAGTTCGGTCATGGCGAACAGGCCGTTCAGCACCACGAGCAGCAGTACGACGACGATGGCGATGGCTAACATCTAGGGGGAGCGAGACCGGCGCGGCGCGACAGTCGGCGTCCGCACGGCGAATGATACGGGGCTTTTGCCCCCTCCGCCACGATTTCCTTTAGCGATCAGCGCGTGCGGCCGATCTCGGCCGAGCCGTAGGGCCCGCGCGACCCGCCGTCGTCCGGCAGGGCGGCGCAGGCCGACATGCCGAGCAGGGTGCCGATGAACAGGCCGGTCCGAAGCGCGCGCCGCATGGTTACTGAATCCCTAACGTCCGTGAGCCGAACGTAGACGCCTGATCCCGGTTCCCGGCAAGGCGGCGCCCCCCGCGGTTGCGGGTTAACCGGACCGCACGCCGGACAGGCGAGCCCGCCCCCTGTCGCGCCGCGCCGCCGCATGCGAGCCTGTGTCGGACGGGGGGAGATGACGATGAAGCGGATCCGGAACGGCCTTCTCGCGGCGGCGACGGCGAGCGGGGGCCTTTTCGCCCTGTCTGCGGGTCTGATCGTCGCCGACGGGTTGACCGACGACATCCGCCCCAGCGACGCCGCCGTGGTCCTCGGCTCGAAGGCCAACCCGGACGGGACGTTGTCGCCGCGCCTCGCCGCGCGCACCGGCCGCGCCCTCGACCTTTATGAAGACGGGTGGGTTCAGGTGATCATCGTCAGCGGCGGCACGGGCAGGGAGGGTGTGCCCGAGGGAACGGCCATGAAGCGCTGGCTGGTGGCTCGCGGCGTACCGGCCACGGCGATCATCGTCGACGACCTCGGAGTCGACACCATGGCCACAGCCCGCAACGCCGCCGGCATTCTGAGGGCCCGCGATCTGCACACCGCCATCGTGGTCAGCCAGTATTTCCACATCTCGCGGACCCGGCTGGCCTTCGCCAAACAGGGCTTGCCCGGCGTCGGCTCGGCCCATCCGGACTGGTTCGAGTCGCGCGACCTCTATTCCATCGCCCGGGAAGTCCCCGGCTACGCGAAATACCTGCTCGAGCAGGGCTAGTCAGGGACCGCACGGCAAAACGGCCCCCGGATCGCTCCGGGGGCCGTCCTTGTTGGTTGGCCTGTGCTCGCCTCGCCGCGCTCAAGGAGCGAGCGACCGGGTCGCGAGCGTTAGCGCACCGGGAGTGCTTACTCGGTGATCTTGGAGACCACGCCGGCGCCGACGGTGCGGCCGCCTTCGCGGATGGCGAAGCGCAGCTTCTCTTCCATGGCGATCGGGGTGATCAGCTCGACGTTCAGCTCGGCGTTGTCGCCGGGCATGATCATCTCGACCCCTTCCTTGAGGTGCACGATGCCGGTCACGTCCGTGGTGCGGAAGTAGAACTGCGGGCGGTAGTTGGTGAAGAACGGCGTGTGACGGCCGCCCTCTTCCTTGGTCAGGATGTAGGCCTCGGCCAGGAACTTGGTGTGCGGGGTGATCGAACCCGGCTTGCACAGCACCTGGCCGCGCTCGACGTCCTCACGCTTGGTGCCGCGCAGCAGCACGCCGACGTTGTCGCCCGCCTGGCCCTGGTCCAGCAGCTTGCGGAACATCTCCACGCCCGTGCAGGTCGTCTTCTGCACCGGACGGATGCCGACGATCTCCACTTCCTCGCCGACCTTGACAATGCCGCGCTCGACCCGGCCCGTGACCACCGTGCCGCGGCCCGAGATCGAGAACACGTCTTCCACCGGCATCAGGAACGGCAGGTCCAGCGGACGCGCCGGCTGCGGGATGTAGTCGTCGACCGTCTGCATCAGCTTGATCACCGACTGCTCGCCGATCTCCGGGTTGACCCCGTCCGTCGCCGCCTTGGCCGAACCGGCCGTGATCGGGATCTCGTCGCCCGGGAACTGGTAGCTGGAGAGCAGCTCGCGGATCTCCATCTCGACCAGCTCGAGCAGCTCGGCGTCGTCGACCAGGTCGACCTTGTTCATGTACACCACCAGCGCCGGAACCCCGACCTGACGGGCCAGCAGGATGTGCTCGCGCGTCTGCGGCATCGGGCCGTCCGCCGCCGAAACCACCAGGATCGCGCCGTCCATCTGCGCCGCGCCCGTGATCATGTTCTTCACATAGTCCGCGTGGCCCGGGCAGTCGACGTGGGCGTAGTGACGGTTCGCCGTCTCGTATTCCACGTGCGCCGTGTTGATCGTGATGCCGCGAGCCTTCTCTTCCGGCGCCGCGTCGATGTCCGCGTAGTTCATCGCCTTGCCGCCGCTGGCCTTGGCCAGAACCATCGTGATCGCCGCCGTCAGCGTCGTCTTGCCGTGGTCCACGTGACCGATCGTGCCGATGTTGCAGTGCGGCTTGTTACGTTCGAACTTTTCCTTGGCCATTCTCTTCTCTCCGTCCCCTGAACAGGGGGCTTGTTCCTAAAATTTCAGGGGTGGGTTTAAGCGGAATACTTCTTGATCACTTCGTCGGCGACGTGCTGCGGCACCGGTTCGTAGTGGTCGTACTGCATGGTGAACACCGCGCGGCCCTGCGACATGCCGCGAAGCGTGTTCACATAGCCGAACATGTTGGCCAGCGGCACGAAGGCGTTCACCACCGTGGCGTTGCCGCGCATGTCCTGGCTCTGGATCATGCCGCGACGGCCGTTCAGGTCGCCGATGACCGACCCCAGGTAGTCTTCCGGGGTCACGACCTCGACCGCCATGATCGGCTCGAGCAGCTTGGGCGCGCCCTTCTCCTTCAGTTCGCGGAAGGCGGCGCGGGCCGCGATCTCGAACGCCAGCACGCTGGAGTCGACGTCGTGGAACTTGCCGTCGGTCAGGGTGGCCTTGAAGTCGATCAGCGGGAAGCCCGCCAGCAGGCCGCTGTCCTTGATGGACTCGAGGCCCTTCTGGACGCCCGGAATGTATTCCTTGGGAATCGCGCCGCCCACGATCGCGCTCTCGAACACGAAGCCCGAGCCGGGCTCGCCCGGTTCAAACGTGATCATGACGCGGGCGAACTGGCCGGTGCCGCCGGTCTGCTTCTTGTGGGTGTAGTCGATGTCGACCTTGCGGCCGAGGCTCTCGCGGTAGGCCACCTGCGGCGCGCCGATGGTGGCGTCGACCTTGTAGGTGCGGCGCAGGATGTCGATCTTGATGTCGAGGTGAAGCTCGCCCATGCCCTTGAGGATGGTCTGGCCCGACTCGTGGTCGGTCGAGACGGTGAAAGACGGGTCTTCCGAGGCCAGCTTGGCCAGGGCGACGCCCAGCTTCTCCTGGTCGGCCTTGGTCTTGGGTTCGACCGAGATCTCGATCACCGGGGCCGGGAATTCCATCTTCTCGAGGATGACGGGCGACTTCAGGGGATCGCACAGGGTGTCGCCGGTGCGGGTGTCCTTCAGCCCGGCCAGGGCGACGATGTCGCCGGCGTAGGCTTCCTTGATGTCCTGGCGGTCGTTGGAGTGCATCAGCAGCATGCGGCCGACGCGTTCCTTGCGGTCGCGGCTGGAGTTCAGCAGGCCCATGCCGGTTTCCAGCTTGCCGGAGTAGATGCGGCAGAAGGTCAGCGAGCCGACGAACGGGTCGTCCATGATCTTGAAGGCCAGGACCGACAGGGGCTCGTCGTCCGAGGCGCGGCGCGTGACGGGCTCCTCGGTCTTGAAGTCGATGCCCGGGGTCGGCGGGATGTCGACCGGCGACGGCAGGTAATCGACGACGGCGTCCAGCAGCGTCTGCACGCCCTTGTTCTTGAAGGCCGAGCCGCACAGGATCGGATAGAAGGCGCCGGTCAGCACGGCCTTGCGGATGCACTTCTTCAGCGTCTCTTCCGACGGCTCCTGGCCGTCCAGGTAGGCTTCCATCGCCTCGTCGTCGAGCTCGACCGAGTTGTCGATCAGGTACTGGCGGGCGGCGTTGGCCTTGTCGACCAGGTCAGCCGGAATCTCTTCGTCGCGGAAGTTCGCGCCGAGGGCGTCGTTGTCCCAGATGACGGCCTTCATGCGGACGATGTCGACCAGGCCGGACAGCGAGCTCTCCGCGCCGATCGGGAACTGGATCGGCACGGCCTTGGCGCCGAGGCGGTCGCGGATCGACTGGACCGAGGCGTCGAAGTCGGCGCCGATCTTGTCCATCTTGTTGACGAAGACGATGCGCGGCACGCGGTATTTGTCGGCCTGGCGCCAGACGGTCTCGGTCTGGGGCTCCACGCCGGCGTTGCCGTCCAGCACGGTCACGGCGCCGTCGAGCACGCGCAGCGAACGCTCGACTTCAATCGTGAAGTCCACGTGGCCGGGGGTGTCGATGATGTTGAGGCGCTTCTCTTTCCAGAACGCGGTCGTCGCGGCGGACGTGATGGTGATGCCGCGCTCCTGCTCCTGGTCCATCCAGTCCATGGTGGCGGCGCCGTCGTGGACTTCGCCGATCTTGTGGGACTTGCCGGTGTAATACAGGATCCGCTCGGTCGTCGTCGTCTTGCCCGCGTCGATGTGGGCCATGATGCCGAAGTTGCGGTAGTCTTCGATTTTATACTGACGGGGCATGACAATTCTGTCCGTGTTCGAACCGCCGGCGCCCGCCGACTGTTCCATAAGCCGGCTGAAGCCGGCGCTTCAGCG
>Ga0196981_1000060_pt1 | contig 141530 bp, 115 predicted proteins | sample S3_2013CmetaG_FD_155462 | JGI IMG/M metagenome (GOLD analysis project Ga0196981, IMG submission 155462) | Soil microbial communities from Anza Borrego desert, Southern California, United States - S3_20-13C | ecosystem: Environmental > Terrestrial > Soil > Desert | place: USA: California...
TCATGCCAGCATCTCTGCTGACTATGCAAGACTCGTTTCTGGTGGTTGACCATTCCTTGCCAGACAGGATTTGTTTACCTGCAGGGAAATGTTGAGATGTTTCTTTCCTTGTTCTTATTTAAAAAAACGCTTGAGAAAATCCCCATCTCACGGGCTTATCACAGCGCGACGTAAATCGCAATTCAATTAAACGCTAACGTGCCTAGTCCTCCCTTTGCCTCACTCACGCTCCATACAAATTCTCTATACCAAGGGGACATCCTTGAATCCTGAGCATAGAAGGTGTAGTGGCGAGCAGCGAGCGAAGGATTCAAAATCGTGGGGAAATGTGTTGGATTTCCCCGGACAGCAATGTATCAATGATCAACAATTAGCGCTCGGTCCGGCAAACCGGGAACCGGTAACAAATTCTGGTGCCGAAGGAGGGACTCGAACCTGCCTGCCGGCAGGCAGGCCCTCATGTCTTGCGACTACACCAGTGGCTCCCTAAAGGTTACTGGCAGCGATTACCTACTTAGTGTTTTTAGGAATTCTTTCCCGACACCGGATTTCAAGTATATTTCACGTTTACGGGCTTCCAATCTTGTGTTAAAAGATTCTACAAGGATTAATATAAATGGTGCGTAGGGCTTGGTTGTCTTATTATCCAGCATTGTGCTGGTTAATTCTTCGTTCAACGTTGTCGGTTATTCCAACATAGATATATTTTCTGGATACACTCTGAATGGCGTAAACATAAAACATGAGAGAGGTCTTATCTGTTGGTGCCGAAGGAGGGACTCGAACCTGCCTGCCGGCAGGCAGGCCCTCATGTCTTGCGACTACACGACAACGAGTCGCTCCATTAGCAACGATTTAACTTTTTGGTGCCGAAGGAGGGACTCGAACCCTCATGTCTTGCGACACACGCCCCTGAAACGTGCGTGTCTACCAGTTTCACCACTTCGGCATTACTACAATTCTTATTTCGAAGCACCATTGCGTGCCTGCCTGCCGGAGCCCTTTGGCCGTACGCAGGCCTGCCGGATCCACTGGCGTAGGCAGGTCTACCAGTTTCACCACTTCGGCTTTACTACAATTCTTATTTCGAAGCACCATTGCGTGCCTGCCTGCCGGAGCCTTTTGGCTGTTAGGCAGGCCTGCCGGATCCACTGGCGTAGGCAGGTCTACCAGTTTCACCACTTCGGCTTTACTGCAATTCTTATTTTCCCGGTTTCACCAAAGATCCTTCCCTTTTATGGGAAGGATCTGGTGTTTTCTGTGCCCAGGACTGGACTCGAACCAGCACACCGGTTAAGGCACTACCCCCTCAAAGTAGCGTGTCTACCAATTTCACCACCTGGGCCTTTGGAATCATCCATTTTTTCAATGGGCGACAAATGTAAAAAGGATTGCGAATTTTCACAACGTCTCAGAACAAAGTACTGTTCCCATTTTTGAATTAAATGTGAAATAACCAACGCTCCTCCTCAAAATCGTTGATTAAACCCAGACTACAGCCCCCCTGGTCTATCCCCCAGCCCGGTGTATGACGAAGATCTGTCGACCGACAGACGCAAGATGATGATAAAAAGAAAGGATTAAAGCACCGCCGGTGCGCAAAAAGTGATCAATGCGATGGTTTACGAATCTGTTGACGCATCACACGATTGCATTTTTCCGCATACCAAAACAACAGACTATAGAAAATGATAACTGCGAGAAACACATATACCATAAACATATCTTCACTGTTTAGAACAAATATGGCCGCTTCTTTTGGAAGTGATCTGGCATAGAAGTTTACGGCAGCACCAAAGTAAGGTTACAGCCGTTTTTGTCGCTTTTTAATTTGCGACCCCTCATATAATAAAAGGGGAATAATTTTCGCTTAACCTTATATTCGAACCTTTAAAAATTTTCAAGTTATGAATAAAGCCGTGGCCGGAATTTCCCTTTCCCTCCTTCTTATATTACAACTTAATCCGCTTTTTGCCCAGGAAGCAGACTCAACCGAAGCCCCGCCAGAAGACTGGTTCCTACGCGATCCGGAAACTGATAGCATCCTCGGTGTCAGCGCAGAAAGAACATACGCGACACTGCTCAAAGGTCAACCGTCGAAAACAGTTTTGGTGGCCGTAATAGATTCAGGCATCGACATAGAACATGAGGACCTGAAAGACGTCATCTGGGTGAATGAAGACGAAATCGCTAACAATGGAATCGATGACGATAAAAATGGTTATGTCGACGACATCCACGGATGGAACTTCATCGGCGGAAAAGCCGGCAACGTCAATGAAGACACCTATGAAGTCACCCGCGAATACGCGCGACTGAAACCACTGTACGAGAATGTCGACGAAAAAAAGGTTCCCAGGAAAAAGAAAGCCGAATATCAACTCTGGCAAAAAGTAAAAACCAAGTATGAACGGGATTCAAAATCCAACACGGACCAATACGAGCAATACAAAGCACAGTACGAGCTCTACGCCAAAGCATATCAAACGATCTCCATTTGCGACAGCCTGCTGGAAAAAGCTGCAGGTAAACCAATTCTCAAATCAACGATCGGCAGCATTGACGCCACCAATGACACGATCATTGCTGCGAAAGTCACGCTGACGAAATTCTTTCAGACCATGGAGGGCGACTTCGTGGTCAAGGAATTCCTCAACGACCTCGATGAATTTATCGGTCAGCTCGAACAGGGAGTAAATCACTTCCGCGTTGCCGTGGAGTACGGTTACAATACATCGTATAACCCGAGAACGCTGATCGGTGATGATCCAAATAATCCTTACGAAAAGGGATATGGCAACAACGACGTGGAAGGTCCTTTTGCCCGCCATGGTACACACGTGGCCGGCATCATCGGCGCAAACCGCAACAACGCCAAAGGAATCCGCGGAATCGCAGACAACGTGAAGATCATGTCGATCCGCGCTGTACCCAACGGCGACGAACGCGACAAGGACGTTGCAAATGCGATCATCTATGCGGTAGACAACGGCGCGAAGATCGTTAACATGAGTTTTGGAAAATCCTTCTCTCCCCAGAAAGAAGCGGTTGACAAGGCCGTCAGATACGCTGAATCGAAAGGAGTGCTTCTGATCCACGCGGCGGGCAACGACAGCCATAACCTGGATGAAAGACAGAATTATCCAAACCGCGCCTTCTTAAAAGGAGGAGCCGCCGGCAACTGGCTTGAGATCGGCGCGTCCGGATTTGATGCCGGAGCGGATTTCGTCGGATCGTTCTCGAACTACGGCAAAAAGTCTGTTGACCTTTTCGCACCCGGCGTGCAAATCTATTCGACAGTACCCGACGACCAGTACGAGAATCTTCAGGGGACCAGCATGGCATGTCCGGCCACAACCGGAGTCGCCGCATTGCTCCTGTCCTACTTCCCGGATCTTACCGCAGCGCAGGTGAAAAATATTCTACGCGAGTCCACCCGCAAATTTGACAACCTCCAGGTGACCAAACCCGGAAGCAAAGATCAAAAAGTAGACTTCAGCGAGCTCAGCATCACGGGCGGAATGGTGAATGCTTACGAAGCGGTGAAGATGGCGCAACAGATTCAAACCAAGGCGACCGGCGGCCGGTGATGCCTGGTTAAAGTTTAACGGCTCTCGGTTGGGCCGAGATTTAGAGTTGTCGACAAATCCAAAAATCGGACTTCAACTTCAAACTTTAAATTTTAGACTTTAAACTTACGATATTCTCCACGTGCATCGTATGCGGAAACATATCCACCGGTTGCACTGCAGTGATTTCATATTTTTCAGCAAGGATGGCCAGGTCTCGCGCCTGGGTTGCCGCGTTGCAGCTCACGTAGACGATACGTTGCGGCGAGGCTTCGAGCATCATCCGTGTGACATCTTCGTGCATTCCGGCCCTCGGCGGGTCGGTGATCATGACATCCGGTTTGCCGTGCTCGCTGAGAAATGAATGGGTCAGTAACTGCTTGATATCACCGGAAAAAAATTCCGTGTTCGTGATATTATTGATCGCGGAATTAACGCGCGCATCGTCAATCGCTTCTTTTACATACTCGAGACCGATCACCTTCCGAGCCTGGCCGGCGACAAAATTCGCAATCGTGCCTGTGCCGGTATACAAATCGAAAACCAATTCATCCGGACCAATGTTTGCCATCTTCCACGTCTCGAGATACAGTGCTTGTGCCTGGTCGGAGTTCGTCTGGTAAAACGACTTCGGTCCCACGCGGAACTGAAGAAGCCCGCTTCCATCCGGCCTGGGCATCAACTCCGTAATAAATTCGTTTCCTTTCCAGCAAACGATGTTGAGATCGTGGAATGTATCATTCTTCTTTCCATTGATCACATAATGAAACGAAGTGATCTCCGGAAAATCCTGCTCCATGCGGCGAAGGATCGTTTCGATCCACGGCATTTTATCATAAGTGACCTGGAGAATGGCCATCACCTCACCGGAATTTGCCGTCCGGATGGTGAGGGTACGGAGAAAACCAACCTGTTTGCGCAGATCAAAAAAAGGAATATTGTTTTTGATCGCTTCGTCGCGCACGGCCAACCGGATGGCGTTGGATGGATTGGGCTGCAGATGACACTCCTGTACATCGAACACCTTATCGTACTTGCGGGGAATGTGATAACCGAGGGCGGGATCAGCAACTGCATCGGACGGCGGCGAAATCGCCATTTCTTTTTTCGTCAGCCACCGTTGTGAAGAAAAAGTAAAGTCAAGTTTGTTCCGATAAAATCTTGTTTTCCCTGAAGGGATAATTGGCCGTGGCTCAGGCAATATTAAGCCACCCAGTCGCTCAAGGTTATCGATCACCTGTTTATGTTTATACCGCAATTGCGTTTCGTACCTGATATGTTGCCACGAACAACCGCCGCAAAGTCCGAAATGAATGCAAAATGGATCGGTCCGATCCTCAGAAAAAGCGGTTATTGCAGTAACCCGGCCCTCCAGAAAAGCAGATTTGATCTTTGTGATCTCCGCATCAACGGTGTCACCCGGAGCGCACCCTTCTAAAAATATCACCTGGCCATTAATTTTTCCTACGCATTTTCCCTCAGCGGCCATAGTTTCCACCTTAATATTTACAACGATTTCGCCTTTTTTCATGTCTAAAGGAATATAACGCCGGTTCGCCCGTTTTTTGAATACAAACTTTTGAAAAATCGGGCAAAACTACTGAAATAAGGGTGTTTTATGCCTCTGTTACAAATGTTATATTTAAGGTCAAGGAGTGTATGAAAAGATTTTTAGCGGCAATTTTTTGTTTTCTGGCCTTTCCGGTATTCGGATCCCACATCGTTGGAGGAGAATTTGAACTGCTTTATATAAGCAAAAACAATTACACACTCAGGCTACTCTATTATTTCGATGTCATTAACAACACGTTTAACGGCCCGCCGGAAGCCGCCGAACCATTTATCGATGTTGCGATATTCCGCAAATCTGACAATCAGTTGATGCGGACTGTCAGGCTCACGTTTTTGTCGAAAGAACGCGTAAGCTACACGCAGCCATTGTGCTCTAACGGTGAAGTCATAACAGATAAAATGGTGTACTCAACGCAGATATTCCTTTCCGATTTTGAATTTGGCGACCCCGAAGGGTATTACGTGATCTGGGAGCGCTGCTGCCGGAACTATACCATCACAAACGTCGTCAGCCAACCGCCGACGGACCCTTTCTCTGGCAACGCCGCCGGGCAAACCTTCTACCTGGAATTTCCGCCCGTGGTTAAGCAGCTCGTCCCTTTCGTAAATTCTTCGCCACGTCTTTTTCCTCCGCTGAATGACTATGCTTGTCCTGGCAAGCCGTATTATGCAGACTTCAATGGCACGGATGATGACGGCGATTCGCTGGTTTACAGTCTTGCGATACCATTAAGCACGCATACAGCCGAAGCGCAACCACCGCTGCTGCCAGCCCCTTACCCCACGGTGAAGTGGCAACCGCCGTTCAGCTTCGACAATATTATCGGCGGCGCCCCCGATCTAGCAATCAGCACGGACGGGCTATTGACAGTTACACCCACACAATCGGGTTTGTTCGTATTTGCCGTAAAGGTCCAGGAGTTTCGAAAGGGTATCAAGATCGGTGAAGTGCGCCGCGATTTTCAAATGCTGGTGGTGGACGGGTGTGCCCCCGCGTATCCGCCAAAAATCAGAGGCCGAAAACTGGGTGACCTAACATTCTCCTACGACGGGAACATGACGTTGACTTTTCCAAACACGACCCCAGACGCCGAACGTTGTATTGAGGTGGAGGTACGCGACGAGGACGTATTTGCCGACGGGCAGGAAGTCGTTAAGATCCGGGCCGTTCCACTCGGATTCAAAGCCGACCTGAACAAGATACTCCCCTCGATCAGGTCTGTAACGCTGACACAAAATGCCGACAGCAAAGTTTTCCGGATATGTTTCGAACCGTGTCCCTTTCTCGAAGAAGGAGCACCTTTTAAGATCGCGATCGTGGCCGCCGATGACGCATGTGCGCTTCCCTTGCTCGATACGCTCACGATTTCCGTAGACGTTCAGCCACCCGACAATTCCCCGGCATATTTTTCAACGGCTGATGTCATCGAAACCGTTGAGGAGGGCGCGCCAATGGCATGGCCAATCCAGGGATGGGACAATGACAACGATCAACTGATCGTGGATGTAGTCACAGACGACTTTATTTTCCAGGGCAGGGGATTCTCTTTCGAAAATGTTGCGCTGGAAAACGGTAAATATGAATCACGCCTGGTGTGGGACGCGCGCTGCGACGTATACGACTTCACGGACCGTTCCGACTTCGAATTGAAGGTCGTTCTTGACGACGTCGACTTTTGCAAGTTCAATGAAGCCGATACCATGAAGCTGAATCTCCATGTCAACCTTCCCGATGACGATGACCCCCTGATCGGAACTGATGTCAGTCCGGAAGAGCTTGAGAACGGCATCGAGCGCAATGTGTTTCAGCCGATCAACTTTAACGTATTCGCCAATGACACAGACAACAATCCGATGACATTGCAGATGTTCCCGGTGGATTTTGACGCGGATGATTATGACATTACGTTTCCCACTGTTACAGGCGACAACACGGTCACATCCAATTTCAACTGGAATGTCATTTGTGAAAATGTCAACCTTCGGGTAAAGGACCAATTCCAGTTCCTGTTTGTCGCGAACGACACGCAGAACAAATGCGGGATCATCAGGTACGATTCTCTTTATATTGATGTTCATCTCATACCTGCGATCAACACCAAACCGGACCTCGCGATGGTAAACCTTTCTGATGTTCCACTGGAGGATAACACGTTGAAGATCACCATGGGGCAATCGATCTCTTTGCAGCTTGTCGCGCAGGACCAGGACATATTGCCGCTCGACAACTTACGGCTTGAACTTCTAAGCGCAACCGGAAACGTTCCGCCCAAGGGCTACAGTTTTACACCGGTGAACGGTCAGGGTACCATCCAGAGCACCTTCACATGGGAGCCTGATTGTTCGATATTCAGCAAAGGCCTTTATGAAAATGATTATACCTTCAGATTCCGGACATACGATGATCGCTGCTACAATGTCATGGGCGACACGCTCGAGGTGGATGTGAACATCAAGGATATCGACGGCGGCGATACGGAATTTATTCCGCCGAACTTCATCACGCCAAACGGCGACGGCTGCAACGATTTCTTTGCCATGGAAGAAATTGAGAATACGTGCGGCGAGATGCACCTGCCAGAGCTTCCGAAGGACAATTGTGCCGCTTCGTTTTCTTCGATCCGGATCTATAACCGCTGGGGTAAAGAAGTGTTCAAGAGCACAAAACGCAATTTCCGTTGGCTTGCGGAAGCGGAAGCAGCCGGCGTTTATTTTTACACGCTCACGTACACGAACCGGGAATACAAGGGTTCGGTGACGGTGATGTATTGATAACTATATCTCTATGGGCAGCAGGGAATTTTCGCGGATGTAAGCAATTCTTCCGTTCCATTTGATCTTCAGCCAGATATCTTTTTTCCCCGCAATTTGAACCCGATGACCGTCGCTTGCCACTGTAATCAACGTGGCTCCCGGTGATGGTCCGTCCATGACATAGGTATTCGGATTGGAGATGATCCCCACCCGGGCTCGTTCACCAAAGTTGATGTGGACAAAAAAAGCGATCAGGAAGATAATCAGAAAACCTCCCGTGATAGCGGGTCTTGTTTTCAGTCGCACCCTCGTGTAAAACTCCATACTGAGAAAAAGGATAGCGAGCGCTGCCAGCGCAATCGAAACATAGTGGAAGTAATCCTGGTAAAAGGTCATGAAGTGGTCGGCGTCGGAGGTTTCGTATCCGTCTAATTTGAACTTGTAGGCCAATTCCTCCATTTTGCTGAGGGCGGCTTTATCGTTTGAAACTTTAAAATAGAGGTTGAGGTAGTACATGGCGTTGCCGATGTTGCCGAGGCCTTCCTGGATATAGGCCATTTTGAGTAGCATGGCCGGTGTATATTGTTTCTGTGCGAGTATTTCCTGGTACTGGTCGAAGGACTGGGTGTATAGTTTTGCCTGATAGAGGGAATCGGCAATTTTCAGACGGTACTTTGATGTTTGCGCGAACGAGACTTTGAATGGAGTGATTATCAGGATGATAGCGAGCAGAAGAATTTTTAAATCGGCGCTTTGCATTTTTTTTATATCCTGTTACCTTTGTGGCCTTCAATTACGGAAAAGCCCCCAAAACAGGCAAGAAGTAAAGGATAAAGAGTTAATGATCTCGTAGCTTCCCGATGGCTATCGGGAGCATAAAGAGCAATAGAGAATCGGGAAAAGATTCCGTAGCTCCCCGATAGCTATCGGGGGTAGAGCAATAGAGAATCGGGAAAAGATTCCGTAGCTCAGTTGGTAGAGCAATACACTTTTAATGTATGGGTCCTGGGTTCGAATCCCAGCGGGATCACAGAGAAGCTCAGCAGAGGATTGCTGGGCTTTTTTATTTTCGAACGCATGATAAAATGTGCACAACCTCGCTGGGATTTGAACGAAGGGCGGGCGGTTCGAAAGCGGAGATGAATTAGTGTTGGAATTGCGCGGAGAAATTCATCGGAGCTTAGCCGAGGGAAGCGCGCAAGGATGCGGGTATCGGCAATCCCAGCGGGATCACTTCCAAAGAAGGGAGAGCGATGTAATCGCATCTCCCTTTTTTATTGGCCTTCAGTTCATTAAGTTAGTAAACCTGAAAATCACCGCGTTGCCACAATCACTCCCGATGGCAATTTGTGGCAAAAATATTCTAGTATGCAAGTGATGAAGACAGTTCACGATAAGCGTTGATTTGCCCCTGTAACACACTGACCTTTCTTTCTGCCTCACTGATTGCATCCGCACCCGCTAACCATCGCCTGGGTGGTTCATTTTGATTTGCAATTTTGATCAACGCATCTGCTAATTTTTTAGGGTCACCACCTTGTTTGCCGTTCACACTTTCAAACGCTGAACGAAGCTGAGCACTACGTTCTGCATAATCTGCTATTTTACTTTCTGACCATGTAGTTGAAGCAGGTTCAAGTAATTCTGTTCTGAAATAACCTGGTTCTACAATCGTTGTTTTGATGCCGAAGGGGGCAACTTCTAATTGTAAACTTTCCATCCATCCTTCTAAGGCAAACTTGGAAGCATTGTAAGCTGAAGTATACTCAGTGCCTACCAAACCTGCGATTGATGAAATGGAGATAATGTGACCCGACCGATTTTTTCGCATAACTTGAAGAACAGCACGGGTTACGTTCATTGGTCCAAATAAATTGGTAGCGATTTGAAGTTCAATCTGACGTTGACTTAAATTTTCAAAAAAGCCTGCATAAAAATTACCTGCATTGTTGACGAGTACATCAATTGTTCCAAATTTGTCAACTGCTGAATTCAAGGCTAGCTCAATTTTCTGCGGGCTGGTTACATCAAGTTCTACGATGAATAGATTATCAGACGAAACACCAATTGCTTTCCCTACTTTGTCTGCATTACGGCCTGTAGCTACGACTTTCAACCCCGCTGCAAGTGCCGATTTGGCAAGATGTACTCCCAAACCACGACTTGCTCCTGTTATTAGCCAAACTTTATTTTTCTTTTCCATCCAATGCTTATTTAAAAATTATAACGCTATGTTCCTTAAAGGTTTTTTTCGAAAAACTCTTTCACTTTTGTTACTACCTGTGGCACATATTGCTTCCCATCGTATAAGTCCATGTGGGTAGCACCGTCAATATAGAACAGTTCTTTCGGCGAGTTGGTCATTTTATAAGCTAACTCGCCCTGCCACCGGGAACCAGCTTTCGTACCGACTATGAACAAAGCAGGTTGTGTTAGTAATGTTCCTAACTGGCTAAATGCATCAAACGCCATGATTTTATCATTACTTGTAAATAACATGCGATTCGTGGAATTGGGATGTTGTGCTCTTGCTGTGCGGTAATACTCATGAGCTTCTCTCATATCCTGAATGGTATTTTCATCCACCACCTCAGGTACGTAGTTGCCGTAAATCGGCTTCCCACCATTAGCTTCGGCCGTGCGTTGTTTAGCAACACTTTCAAGAAACTTTATTTGTTCTGAAACCGGAAGTTTCCCATCCCAGCCTGTACGGGTTGTGAGTCCCATATCGACCGCGCTAGCAACAGTAACCGCTTTAATGCGATGGTCAGTTTGAGAAGCACTAAGGGAATAACCACCACCTGCGCAAATACCGAGCACACCAATTCTATCGGCATTTACATAAGAAAGAGTGGTCAAATAATCAACTGCACTTCTGATGTCTTCAACCCTTTTGGTTGGGTCTTCAAGAAACCTTGGCAAGCCTTCACTTTCTCCTTGATGAGACGCATCAAATGCCAGCGTAACATATCCTTGCTCGGCAAGCGTCTGTGCATAAAGTCCCGAAGTCTGTTCCTTAACGCCTCCGGCCGGATGTACAGTGATGATGGCTGGATATTTTTTGCTTTTATCCAAACCTGCAGGTAAATAAAGATGGCCCGCCATCTGCAGATTGTTGTTTTTGAATTTTACTGCAACAAAGTTCTTGCTACTTCCTGATGAGAAAGATGTTTGTGCCTCGGATTTGAGGCCGGCTGTTAGCATTGCTACAAGCGCCATTAAAAAGATTCCTGATTTCATTTTTTAAATGTTTTAGGTGAATTGTGATTACAAAGCTCACAATTGCCCTACCGGATAAATAATGAAAAACAAAGGAAAAAGTATAAAAATCAAAGATGTGCCGTCCTAACAGATTTAGGTATGTCGCCCGTTTTCTTTTTGAAGAAGTTATTAAAGTAGGTGGGATATTCAAAACCAAGGGCATAAGCAATTTCCGCGATACTCCAATCCGTATGCTGCAGGAGTGCCTTGGCCTCGCTTATAATTCTGTCGGCTATATGCGTTGTAGTCGTTTTACCTGTAACTTTCTTAACTGAGTTGTTTAGATGATTCACGTGAACTGACAGATTATCTGCAAACTCTTGTGCAGTTTTTAATTCGAGGGGACGTTCGGTACTTTCAATAGGAAACTGGCGCTCCAGGAGTTCTAGGAATACAGAAGTAATGCGCTCTGCGGAAGTTTTCTGAGTTGAATAGTTTTCCGAGGGTTGCATTTTTACGGCTTCATGAATGATCAGATTTATATGATTACGTATTAACTCATCCTTGAAAGGGTAATCAGTGTCTTGCTCTGAAAGCATTCTCCTAAATACAGCAGTAATAAACTCCTTCTGCTCTTTGTTTAATTTCAAGACAGGTGTACCGCCAATTTTAAATAAGCGTGATTGCCTAAAGCTTTCAGAGCGGTCGCCTAGTTTTAAGAACTCCTCGGTAAAGAGGCAAGTGTAACCAGTGAATTTTGGTGAAACGGCCTCGCAGGAGTATGGAATATGTGGATTAGCGAAAAGTAAAAAGGTTTCATCTGTTTCCAGACTCTTATCAGCATAATGAAAAATAAACTTTCCGGTTGTCAGATTGATTTTATAAAAATCTTTGCGACTATAGGTATGACCAGCATCGTCGCTACTGATTTCATACACTAAGAAACCTTTGAGTTTTAATTCAGCGTTGAAATTTGAGGTGTTATAATCTACCTGTTTATTCATAGCGCAAAGTTATGAAAATCAAAGGTCGTGCCGACTGATGCCTGTCAGTATTTTTTTATGAATGCAAGAAGTGTCATGTTATATTAAAACCGAAAAGCCGGTGATGGTGTCTTCTTTTCCTATCGCGACTTCCCATTTTAGCAAGCGCGAAAATGCTGTTTGTAATGGTTGAAGCTGGCAATAAAACTTAGTGCCGATTTGCAGTGGCAATTTGGTGGCAATAGGTCTAAAAAATTTAAAAAACGAGCCAAAACGGAGGCAAAACCCTAGGGAAACTATAGGAAGAAGTGGCAATAAATTCTGCGGTTTTGAAAGTCATTTAGGAAGATAGAAGCAATCCCAGGAAAAAAATTTTAACTCCAGCGGGATCACAGAGAAGCTCAGCAGAGGATTGCTGGGCTTTTTTATTTTCGAACGCATGATAAAATGTGCACAACCTCGCTGGGATTTGAACGAAGGGCGGGCGGTTCGAAAGCGGAGATGAATTAGTGTTGGAATTGCGCGGAGAAATTCATCGGAGCTTAGCCGAGGGAAGCGCGCATGGATGCGGGTATCGGCAATCCCAGCGGGATCACTTCCAAAGAAGGGAGAGCGACTCATCATCTCCCTTTTTTACTGGCCGTCAGTTCATTTGAGTTAGTAAACCCGAAGCTGAGTCCAGGCAAAGCCTGTAGTTCAGGCAAAGGTTCATTAATGATGAAGGAAATCCTGCTGGCACGGCATCGAACGACGATACCGAAATGGTTTTTTCATTTCCGCCTATTTCATCTGAATCATCGCAGGATAAAGCTATGGCGGGTAAAGAGATGATAAAATAAAAATGATTGAGTTTCATGGTTCAATAATCGAATCCATTTGAGAAAATTCAATGCCAGCAACAGTAAAAAGTCCCATTGGGTCGTTTAGTGGTTATAAGCCAAGACAAATGACTTTGGTTTAGACATTTCCCCTGATTTTCTTGCATGGATGGAAAAAGTGAAGAATCAGCTGGCAGCAATTTCAATGGAAATTTTTAATAGTGAAGCCTGGCCTGGATAATTGTAGGTATCTGATTAGGCTTAGTACCCGAAATTCTATAAACTAATCGATGTTCGCCAGTAATTCTTCTAGACCAGTAACCCGCAAGGTTTCCTTTAAGTGGTTCTGGTTTACCTGTTCCCTTAAAGGGTTCTCTCTTTATTTCCTTAACTAGATCGTTGATCTTTCGCAGTGTATCAGCATCATTGGCTTGCCAATATAAATAGTCATCCCACACATGATCAGTAAATGCTGTCTGCATACTTACTATCTTGCCTTTGCTTTAGCCACCTTCTTGCGGGATGCAACGTTAGGTTTGGCGCCGTCAAAATTCAAATCGCGCGTTTTAGCCTTGCCAGCTCTATCCAGAGCGATACTTTCCATCAGACGTTTTGTATTTGCAGATGTTGAAAGTAAGTGAGCAGTCGCCTCCATAGCATTAAATGACTGAGGCTTTGTTATTTATGGCATTAGGGAAATACCCACGAGGAGCAGCGTGATCCCGCCGGATATTGCAGGTACTTCGTCTTCGGTCGCCAGGGTTACCCTCTTCGTGCATTCATGCTGTGCTAGTAAACGCATTTCAAAGGTTAATGAAAGCATTCGGCCAGAACTGAAACAGAGTTTCTCTACAATAATGGTCGATGCTCTACTGCGCCCACATTATAAAGACCACTCGTCATGCATTGCATTCCGTATTTAAAAAGAATGGATATCTTGCCAACGAGCAACATTCTAATGAACCGATACCGGGAATACTTGCGCAGTGCCGCTGCTTATCACATCTTAATCTGGGCATTGCTGATTATTCCGCATGGATTTTTCAGCTACCCTCTGCTCGAACGGTTTGGAGCAACTAAGTACATTGCCAACCTGCTCGTTACTGACGGGCTGATGCTGGTTATCGTATACCTCAATGTATTCTACCTAATCCGAAAGTATTATAAGACCCGGCAGTTTGTGACGTATTATTTCATCCTGATGATATTGATCGGAATTTATATCTACGCTGCCATTGCGCTGGAAGATTTTATCATGCCGCGAACAAGGCCGGGACAAGTCATAGTTTATACAATCATTTCCAATTTCTTCAACATCGCTCGCTATTGTGTTATTGCGTTTCTGTTGTATAATCTCCAGGAAAAATTTGATCAGGGAAAACAGCTCGATCAAATAAAGATTGAAAAAGTGAATACGGAAATAAATTACCTGCGCGCACAAATCAATCCGCATTTTTTGTTTAACACCCTGAACAACCTGTACGGCCTGGCGCTGGAAAAATCTGAGAGAACTCCCGAAGTTATTCTCAAGCTGTCAAAAATTATGGACTACATGCTGTTTGATTTGGACGGCACCAAAGTTCCGCTGGAGAAGGATGTTGAGAATCTGGAGAACTATATTGAGCTTGAAAGGATTCGCCAGGGAAATAACGCGACGATCATATTCAATAGATCCGGGATGATCGACAATCAAATGATCGAACCGCTGTTATTGCTTCCCCTTGTAGAGAATGCGTTCAAGCATGGCGTAAATAAAATGATTGAAGGTGCATACCTGGAAATAAAGCTTGAGGTCGCAGGTAAAAGAATCAGGTTTGAAGTAACGAACAACTACCGGCAATCGACATCGGAAAAACAAATGCATTCGAGCGTTGGCCTTGCAAATTTGAGACGAAGGCTTGAGCTATTTTATCCCAACCAATATTCCTTAACGATTAAGGATGATTCGGTGAATTACCGTGTTATGCTTACACTTGACACTTTATGAAGTACTCGTGCATAATTATTGATGACGAACCACTATCACACGATGTATTGAAGAATCATCTGGCGGCCTTCCCCGAGATGCAACTCGTGGGAACCTTTTTTAATGCCAAAGATGCCCGCGACTTCCTGGCCACGCATTCAATAGATGTTCTCCTGTTGGACATTGAAATGCCGGAGATCAACGGACTTGATTTTTTACGCTCCCTGAACGAAAAACCTGTAAGTATCATCACCACGGCCTATCGCGACTATGCTGTAGAAGGCTTTGAGCTAGGCGTAATCGATTACCTTATGAAGCCTGTTCCTTTTGAGCGATTCGAAATATCCTTAAAACGGGCAACGGATTTTTTACAACTGGTAAAGACGGATGATTCTATAGATTTTTCAGAAGAAAGCCGAAACTTTGAAATTCTAATCAAAACCGGAACGAAACGTGTCCTGCTGGATTACCGCAAGATAATTTTTGCACAGGGATTAAAGGATTATACAATCCTGCACACAGAAACGGAAAAATATGTGGTTAAAGGTTCCGTCAAGGCTTTCGAATCATACCTTCCCAAACATTATTTTGTCCGCGTACACAAATCTTTCATCGTAGCCATTCCAAGAATAAAAATTGCCAGGCGTAACAAAATCGAAATCGGTCTGCTTTCGATTCCCATTGGAAGGGCATTTAAAAGCAAGGTTGATGATATCTTGCTTCGAAAGCAGACCGGATGATCGATTCTTTATTGCTCAAGCTTAGCCATTGCGTCCATGTCGAGTATGGCTTTTGCTTCATTTGTTTTTAAATCAACTATGACCAGCGATGTCGCACCCCGAATCTCCATGGATGTGCGGCTGAGGTAAGCAAGCTTGTTATTTGCAACGTTTGCTTTCGCTAAAAACGGATTTGTAAGTCCCGCAATCTCTGTCCGATTTTTTCCATCTGCATCCATCGTCATGACCTTGTTAGACTGTATGTACATAATCTTTTTTCCATACCACACCGGGTAAAAATTATGTGTCGATGCATCCGCGGTCAGATTGATAGGGTTTTTTCCTTTTGCGTCAGTCAGGTAAATCTGGTCATGATGATCGCCAACCTCCTGATAGTAAAGAATTTTTTCACCTGTGGCATCCCATTGCGGTGAATGAGATAGCTTACCATGCTCGTTATGGGTTAGTTGTTCGACTTTCTTAGAAGCAATGTCACAGACGTAAATATCCGCTGTTGCCACTCTTGGATTCAAAAGGTCACGCGTTGTTATCGTATATGCGAGACGTTTTCCGTCAGGAGAGAAATGAAGTTCGCTCTTACGGGTGCCATCCGCCAAAAGCAGATTTTCGGTCTTGGTTTCGAGATCAAATAAATACAGGACATTGCTGGCACCGCGCTCGTTGCTAACGGCCCTCACAAAGGCTAATTGTTTTCCATCCGGAGAAACGGCAACGGCGGACCCGTCTTTAATAACCGGAGTCATTTCACCGGCATTGTTGGCAAAAAGAATGCTCGACTGAGGAGGTCCCCCGCTATCCATGTCAACTTTCATTACTGTCAGATACAATCCACTGCCATCGGGGGCCCAGTCAAACTGAACGGGAGTGGTAAATTTTCTCGGCTGTACCGCCGTTTGAGAAAACAATTGAACAGAAAAGCAGCATACCACGAAGAGAAAAAGTAATTTTTTCATAATACAAAGGGTTAGTTAACAATAAACAAGTGCCTCGTAGGAACGATTCATGATTAAAGATACGGCTTACCCCCCTTTTCAGATGGGTCATTGATCTACTATTCAGGCAGATGCTATACTTGTTTGGTCAATGGGGATGCTGATTGGGCAACGTTCGCCCTAGCTGCTCAGATTCGCCCTGCCACAGAAATAATAGGGAGTTACTTTTTAGCCAATCCAAAAGAGCGAGGGTTGTCGACCAATTCATGCGCGTTGTGACCAATCCACCCGTTGTCGGAGATTTCCCAGTGCCTCCTCTCGAGCCTGTTGCCTGCTGTGATGATTTAAATCATTGCACGGATCGCATACCCGCACACTTTTGAAAAATACCCTGACGTTAATTAAGGTTATCATTAATATTAGAAACAAAGTCAATCGCCCTTGGAAACAATATGTTATTCTCCAGGTGCATGTGGATTTTCAAATCTTCAACCAGCTCTTTCATTGAGTTATAGGTAATTTTCAATGCATAATCGGCATTTGCAGGAACCGCAAAGTTATTTGTCAGCTCAGCCAATTTTTTAAGTGTCATCACTTCATGGTCGTGATCATCGATCATTGAGGAAATCGGCCGCTCAATTGTTTGGAAGGTTGTTAGGTTCATCCGTTTAGTCTTCACCATTTTATGAATGCAAGGGAAAACGATAAATTCTTCATGCTTCATATGAACCGTCAGGTAAACCGATAAATCCTCAAATGTCTTCCTGACCAAAGTAAGATTTGAGTGGTCTTCCCGGTGGTGGCCAATTAGTCTATGCATTGTATTTCTGATGAATACCAATTTTTTCTCCGTAAACTTGTGATGCGTGCGTAAAATATATGTTGATAACTCGATCATATTCATTTTCGAAAAATCGGGGACGTTCCCGCTTTGGTTACGTAATTCCCAGAGGTCCTCAATAATACTGCTCATAGCAACATTGTGTCCAATACATGCATCCTCCAACGTCCTGCCTCCCTGTGAATAGAAGTCGATGCCATGGTAATTAAAAATCGCAGCAGCGTTGTGATTGTTTGTAACGATAAAACCAATTGAATCAGATTTGTTTACATTCATACTTCTTTCCTTCGAATGTCAATATCCTGCATTATTAAAAAAATCGCGTGCAGCCAAAGGTAAATCATCGTTGAACAAGTGATCCTGAATAAATCGATCAAGACTCAATTTGTTCCTTCTGGGACTTGGTTATCATAACAGATGCCAGCATCGAAAGCCCCAGGATGAACACAATAACCATGAGAGATAGCTCAACGGGAATTTTTACAAAATCAACGATACACATCTTTAAGCCTACAAAAACAAGAATTGCCGCCAGGCCATACTTTAAGAACCTGAAATAGTTTTCTATTCCCGCTAATGCAAAATAAAGAGAACGTAAACCGAGAATCGCAAAAACATTGGACGTGTATACGATAAAAGGATCATCAGAAATAGCAAGGATTGCAGGAATCGAGTCCACGGCAAAAATAAGATCGGTGCCTTCAATTAACATAACAACAACAAACAAGGGCGTTGCCCATAACGCACCTTGTAATCTGATGAAAAATCTGTCGCCATGAAAGGATTCTGTAACAGGAAATATCCTTCTGACAAATTTAACGATAGGATTTTTTTCAGGATCTATCATAGCACCACTTGAAGTCAACATTCTAATACCCGTAAACACCAGGAATCCGCCAAAAACAAATATTAGCCAATGGAATTTATGGATGAGTTCAATTCCCGCGAAAATAAAAATCACACGCATTATCAGAGCACCCAGAATTCCCCAAAACAATACTTTATGCTGGTAGGCTTTTGGAACATTAAAGTATGAGAAGATCATTATGATCACGAAAATATTATCGACGCTTAATGACTTTTCAATCAAATATCCGGTGAAAAATTCGATAGCCTTCTCCTTAGAAAAGTAGTAGTAAACAAAAAGATTAAAGATCATGGCCAGGGTGATCCAGATGGCCGTCCACGTGAGTGCTTCCCGAACCGTTACTTCATGTGATTTGCGATGAAAAACACCAAGGTCAAGGGCAAGCATAACAAATACGAAGAGGTTAAAACTAACCCATAGGATAGTGGAGTTGTTCATTGATATTTTCCGGTAAACTTCCTTTAATGCATGATCTATGCCAGATAAATAATGCGATTGGCCGGTTTATTCACTGGAAAAACCGCTCCAAGCTGGGACGTTTTTATTCAATGGGTAATTTCTCACCAGAGGATAGAGGAAAGATTTGGGTAGAAAGTGTTAGGAACGACTTTATTTAGTCCCCCCTAAAAAATATCCTGGTCATCGCGATCGTCTTCCACATAAAGAATATTTATCGGCAATAGGTGCTGTTTAATTTTTTTCTCCCTTGTTCATAACTAATTGGATTACTTATTTATTAAGTCGTCCTTTTTTCCTTGCTAAGTTTTATCTGTTTACCAGTCGAACCCCGATAAATGAGCGCGTTGCCCCTATTGCTTACAATCTCATGAGGTACTCATATATTGGCATTATCCACCACATGACCATTATTAATATCATGATGTAATCGAGATCCGATTTCATATGTTTTGCTTCTTCCATGGTTATTTTGCTGGTTCGTCTGTTTCTTCGATTAAGTTATTCTTCACAAAGAGGATGGTCTTTGAATGGACGCCGCATTCATTGTAGATTTTGAAATAGCCTTCACGCTGGCCATTCACATATTTACCCTCACTCAATAGTTTGCCGTTTATATGATAAGTGGCGTAACGACCATTTTGTATGCCATTTTCGAACATCTCCTCAATCATCAGCTCACCCGTATCGTAATACTCTTTCCATAATCCATGCTTTCGGTTATGCAGAAAATTACCCTCAGCGATTAGGACAGCATGTTTATTGAACTCTTTCCATTTACCATGTTTTGGCTTCGTTGTTTTTTTAAATATTGTTTTAAACATTTTTTATTTTGTTATCATTCATATTCTTCACAATGCCATACCCCGAATTGTTTATCCGGGAGACGGCATGAATCCACGTTGCAACAATTCGCACATAGTCCTTTTGAAATACTTGCTTGCCGGTCCACAGTTCGATATTCAGAAGCTATTTCATGAAGCTCGCACTGAATGATTACTTTCATTGAATTTTTTCTATAATCGCATGTTTCAAAGTTTGCACAGTTTGTGCAAAGGCCTTGAAGTTCTTTAGCGAGTAAAAATTCAATTAATTTTGATTCAGGCATGCTGCAACTTTATGGAATGAATCCAAAATGCATGCCGTTAATAATCCCTAATAGAACCTGGTTGAGAAGGAAAGCGATTACGTTGATGGGGAGAACTTATTCATCCGGTACTTTTTGCACCACTTTGTTCGGATCTATATTTCTTGATCTTATCGCGAAGAGTCTTTCTATCAATGCCAAGACTAATGGCTGTGTGCGATAGGTTGTTTTTGTTTGCCGCCAACACATCCACAATATATTCACGCTCAACATCCTCAAGTTTCCGGTCCAAGCCTTTCGAGCGCGACGCAGAAAATCTAAACGAGTCAGGCAAATCCGGGATATCGATCGTACTATCATCAGCCATAATTACCAACCGGTGGATGAGATTTTGCAGCTCTCTGACATTTCCAGGCCAGGAATAATCCTTCAATGCCTTAATGGCCTTGGGAGTAAACCGCATTGTTCCCTTTCCCAATTCGCGGACGTATTTTGTCAAAAAGAAATCAATTAACTGAATGATGTCGTTTCCTCTTTCGCGCAGTGGAGGCAGATCTATTGAGATAATATTCAGTCTGTAATAAAGATCTTCCCGGAATAATCCTTTCCTGACCAACTGCATGAGATCAACATTTGTTGCAGCAACAATCCGAACGTTGACCTTAAGGGACTTCTTTGAGCCAATCATATAAAATTCTTTTTCCTGTAGCACCCGCAATAGTTTGGCCTGCATCGCCAAGCTCGTATTGCTTATTTCATCAAGAAAAATAGTTCCTCCATCTGCGGTTTGAAAGAAGCCGGCTCTTGTCTCTGTAGCGCCAGTGAATGCGCCCTTTACGTAACCGAACAACTCACTTTCAAGTAATGTATCGGGTATTCCACCACAATTTACAGGAACGAACGGAGCGTTCGAAGCATTGCCGCCGTAGTGTAAAGCCCTTGCGACTAATTCCTTTCCTGTACCGCTTTCCCCGTAAACCAGAACAGTAGCATTGGTTGATCGGGCCTTGCTTATTGTGCTGAATACTTTAAGCATTCGCTCTGATTCTCCTATTATTCCAAAATTTTGGATTGCTTGTTTCGAATTTTCTTTTTTGTTTTTATAGGTCTTATTTAAGACACCCTCAACAGCTTTGAACAGCTCTTCATCGGTAAATGATTTCACCAGGTATTCTTCAGCTCCAATTTTAATGGATTCAATTGCCCCTTTGATGGAGGGGAAGCCAGTGATGACAAGAATCCCGACTCCTTTATAATTCTCTGAGACGTGCCGCACAAGTTCAATTCCATTTTCACCCGGCATCTTTAAATCTGTTATAACAAGATCAATTTCTACAGATCCTAAAAGTTTAATGGCTGACTGGACGTTGTTAGCAGTATAAATTTGATATCCGATCGATTGAAGATTTCGTTTAATCAATTCTACGGTTTCCTCTGAATCGTCAACCACCAGCACATTTATGTTTGTGAAAACTTTTTCTTTCATGATTTGACTTGTTTTATTGGTAACAGTATTTCAAATTTTGATCCTTTACCCGGCACACTGCTAACTGTTATACTTCCGTTATGTGATTCGATTATTCCCTGCACTACTGATAATCCTAATCCCGTGCCTTGACCCACAGCCTTTGTGGTAAAAAATGGTTCGAAAATCCTCTTCTTTATTTCACCAGGCATTCCCGTGCCGGTGTCTTTTACTGTAAGGCTTACGCGTCTGCCTTTTTGTTTTGTAATAACAGTGACTTTTCCGCCACCCGGCAATGCATGAATGGCATTGGTAATGAGATTAACCAACACCTGGCTCATTTGTACAGCATCTGCCTGGATATAAGGCAACTTTGGATCAAGTTGCTCCACGATTTGAATGCCCCGACTTTGAAACCGGACATCGATGAAATACAATATATTGGTAATTACAGTATTCAAATTGACCGAGGTGACCTGTTGAGGCATTTGCCTGGAGAAGATCATCAGTTTCTTAATGATCTCCCTCGTGAACAGCGAAGCTTTGATGATGCGCTCAATATCTTCGCTTTGCTGATTATTGAGTTCACCGGCCTTTTTGATAAGTTGAGCAAACCCAAGTATTTTTCCCAGCGGCTCGTTTAATTCATGCGCGATGCCGGCGGATAGCTCCCCCACAAAAGCAAGTCTTTCCGCGTGCTGCAATTGTGTTTCTAACTTTCGTTTTTCTTCTTCTACAAATGCACGTCTGATGTAACGGGAGAGCTGACTTGCAACTATCTTGAGAAGGTTCTTTTCCTCCTGAAGGAATAGGCTTTTTAAACGGGATGTCTTCGAGGATTTCCTGTATCCTACCGTGATGTAACCATATTTCGTTTTACCAAGAGATATTGGTGCTTTTATTGATCCTTTATGTTTCGTGAAATCTGGCGTTGAATAAACCTGCTTATCAACGCTAATGCTTACTTCCGCCGCATCCGGGTATCGCATGGCATGCGGCAATATTCTTAACGTCTTTGAAAGAATCGTCTTTAAATCCTTATCGGCTTCCCACGAAATCTTGGATAACTCGTAAAGACACTTGAGTTCTTTAACTCTTTCCTTAAGTTTAATGTCGCTTGATAGCCTTTTCATTATGAACTTTTAGCGAAGTTAAGAAGTATGAATATTTTATATATTCTTTTCGGTCTTAAATTATCACGCGACATCTGGGTAGATTTTACCCACTGGGTAAGATTGAATCAATGGGCCGTTCCTGAAACCCGGTTTTGCACCCTTCATGCGTGCTCTATTCTGGCATGGATACTGCAATTCACCTTTCGTAATAACAATAATGACATGGAAAATAGAATGTTCATAACAACCAACGATTGTCAGAGATTAACCGGCTTAGTGGAATTTGTCTCGCTAAAAGTGAAGATGCCCGAAATCGCCACACGGTTGTACAACTAATTCAAAGGAGCAAAAATGTCACGGCAACAACTATTACATTTGAGCAGAACTACCCAGGGGAAGCTTAGGCGAACAGGAACGCGGGATTATTACGCTTTTATATTCAGCTAAAGATGAACAATTTAATGATGCCGTGGTACTCAGAAATTTTCTTGTCAAGTAAAGAGCACTAAAAAAGCTATTGATGAAGTTCTCTTCCAATTCGCTGATTTTTCCGACACCTGCCACCTTTCGATAAACCAATGCATTTCGGAAAGGTGGAGAAATAAATTGTAATAATGGAACGGTCCCGTTCCCATAAACTATTCATTCTATAGTGCACATACAAACCTTTGTGCATCCAATTTAATTTATTTGTTATGAGAGGTAGAACTTTTAAGCGGAGTATGCTTGAATACTGTAAAATCATTTTGGTGAAAATAAGTTTTAATAAAAGGTTATTTAGGAAGGAGTATCGGAAAACATTTAGTTACCTCGATCCGAATGAGCACAATGAGTTAAAAAAGTGGATTCGTGATCAAATGAAGAATGGTGGGAACTTCCTGGTTGATTCCACTGGTCATTAGCAACATGGCGACTTGATTTGAAAGAAGCGTTGACCAACAACAATCAGGTGTTTTTAAGTATTGCGGATTACTTTGATAGTGCATGATATCCTATCCCTTTTCTTTGAAAATTTCCATGGAGAAAACCTGGGTAAAATCAAAGCTTCGCCGGGGGAAGTGCGCATGGATGCGGGTATCGGTAATCCCCGGGATCACACATATAACTTTGGTGATTTGATTACTGAACCCGCCGTTACTCTTTAAGCATATTCTTTGATTTAAGATACTTGTAGAGCCTTTTGTCATTTAATATCTCAAGCCTCCTGATCTCAGCTTTCTTTATATTCCTGTAGTTGGATTCCCAGTTGACCCGCGATGAGGGTGATGGATTCTTATGATAATAATTGATCAATGAATCATAAGCAGCATCAATTTCCGCCAGGGACTTATGGGGAACAAATTTAATAATGCCATTTTTGACGACTTCCAGATCGGTCTTATCATTACCGTACACAGCCATTATCGGAGCCAGTGGCCATTTTGGATTCATCGCAGCAAAGTATCCATCAAATATTTTCACGGTATCGACGTAGAATGTAAAATGCGGAACCTCTAAATCCACATCCGTGGTCAGTTGGTACATGGTAAAAACATCCCTGTATAAGCAACCGATGCAGGTATCGTCCTTCAGCTTAATCTCCTTATTTTTCCAATCGAAGTATTCAATGTCCTTTTCATCCAAAAGGTGACCTTTCATCACATGAAAGACAACGTAAAACCCTTTTTGTTGTTCGGCAACATCTGATCCACTTGTTATAAAGAAACAGCATACGACCAGGAATTTTAGCTTCATAACCGGTTGATCATTTGTTCAAAGTGAAACAACTCCGAAGTCTTCCTAGAAGGACCATCGCTCGTGGCTATTTGGGCCGTAGAGTTTTTTTGAACTCATCTTGAAACACCTGGTTCACCAATGCCTCAAATATAGGCAATGGCAATGATCCTTAAATCAATTGTTTTAAGGGTACGTCTCAAATACTCACTCAAAGCACTAGTCAAATTTTTACGCATACAAATACGATCAAGAGAGACATCATCGAAACGAAGTAAATGCCTTTTCTAAATGCAAACAGAATATTCCTGAACGTGACGTTTTTGAGAGTATCCAACGGGCATAGAACCTTGAAATGATCGATTGCCTTAAGCGTTTCTCCTTTTACTTTCAAAGTAACACTAATTCGGGAGCGGCAGTAGTCTGAAATGCGAAAGACGAAGCGCGCGTTACGCTTTTCATCAAGCGATATGTTACTAACTGCATCAGTAAAATATGTAATACCCACTGGTTAATGTGTAATTGATCGACCAACAATTGTATTGACCTTTACATGCAGAAAAACAGACAGACATCAGATCATGATGTTGAAGGGGTAAATCGATTCTCGCCCGGAGGATGTTTGACTGATCACACGTGCTCGAATTTCAAATTTTAAACTAACATACCTATATGAAAAAGAATTTTCTACTCTTCACGTTACTGGCATCCTTTGTCATCTGGCAAGGCTGTGCTCCTAAAGCTCCGGAAGCTACCGCTGAATCGATCGCTGAAGCCAATGCCGAGGCTGCAAAAACCCAAAAGGCCGAAGCTGTTGCAGCCAAAAAAGCAAAACTTATAAAAGACAGATCTGAAAAGTCTGACCAGCGAATTCTGGCTGCCGCCGAAAGAGCTAAATTGTCACCTACCTATAAAGATGCCACAGGAAAAATAATCTACAACAAGGCAGAAGTTGATCCTACTTATGAAGGTGGCCTTGATGAGATGCGAAAATATCTTAAGGATAACCTGAAATATCCGACCGAGGCACGGGACAACGGTATTGAAGGAACTGTTTTTGTGGATTTCGTAGTCGATGCGAAAGGAAAAGTAAGACAGGTTGTTGCAACGGACGTGGTTGGCGACGATGTAGATCTTTCTTTTAAAGAAGAATCCGTACGCGTTGTGGCTTTGATGCCCGGATGGAAAGCTGGCTTGCAGCAAGGCAAAGCAGTGGATGTATCCTTCAGTATCCCTATTACCTTTGAGATTACAAACTGAACAACTCATTTAATTTAGTGTGTCAAACAAAGGGTTCGGAAGAACCCTTTGTCTATGTGCATTAGAATGGATGGCTACTTAAAACATTGTGTCATCACAGCCTTGAGTGCAGGCGGTGCTCCTTTTTTTCGAAGCAGGAACTTTCAATGAAGTCACATTTTCAATCTTGCAGTCTGGATTTTCGCTTACAATTTGTCATCTGCGCGCTCTCCACTCATGATGCCCACCTGCCGGGAATCTCTCTTTCAAAATGAGACCCGCACGAACTTCAAAAATGCGGTTTTGTTTACTGTGCTTTCTTTGAACGCTCCACATCCTTCGGATGACAGTGAAACATTTCATTAAATGACTTGTAAAAATAAGACCTGCTGTTGAAACCGGTCACGAAGATCACCTCTGAAACGCTCAGCCCGGAATTTTTAAGCAAGTCTGCGGCCTTGCTGAGCCGATACTGCCTGATAAGCCCGTGAGGTGTAAGACTGGTGATGGTTTTGATTTTTTTATACAGCGAGGCTTTGCTCATCCCCACTTCTTCGGCTATAACGTCTGCGTTGAATTCCGGCTCACTTAAATGAAGCTGAATGCAGGTTGTTATTTTAGAAAAGAAATCATCATCTTTTTCGCCGATGCCCGTAGAGAGATGCGCAAGCTCAAGGTTCCCAAAGTTCCTGAACTTCTTACGGATGACCTCCATACGTTCTATCAGCTTTTCGATACGGATGAAAAGGTGTTCCGGGTGAAAAGGTTTCGGGATATAGGAATCAGCACCCACCTGCAAGCCCTCGATACGGTTTTCTATTTCTCCCTTTGCCGTTAACAGGATCACCGGAATGTGACTGCTGTGAATATTTTCCTTTATTTTTTTACAAAGTGATAACCCGTCCATATCCGGCATGATCACATCGCTGATCACCAGGTCAATTCGTTCTTCTTCCAATACCTCCAGGGCTTTTTTTCCGTTGTGAGCCTTAAATACAATATATTTTTCAGAAAGAATATTATCGAGAAGTGAAATGATGCTTGCATGATCATCCACAACCAGCAGTGTATATTCGCGCGTGGACGAGACTGGGTCCGTTTCTTTTTCTGGCGAACGGTAATAATCAGTTTCAAATTCCAGTGAAACCTTTTCGGGAAGATGTGCAGAAGAAAGAATCATCGGGGTTTCCTCGGCCAGGTCCTTATAATAGGTTTTTGAAACGGGAATGATGACTTTAAATGTGCTCCCTTTTCCCAGCTTACTTTCAACAAACATTTCACCGCGGTGTATCTGCACGAGACTCTTGGTCAGCGATAAGCCGATGCCGGTACTTTTTTCAATTCCATTGGCGGCGGCATTTTCTTCCTGATTGTGATAGAAGCTTTCGAATATTTTGGTCTTGTCTTCCTCCGCGATACCAATGCCTTCGTCCCGGATGGTGAAAAATGCTTTGCCCTGCGATTCTCTCAGGATCACACTGATCATCCCACCTTTGAAACTGTATTTGATAGCATTGGAAATGAGGTTGATCAGGATCTTTTCTATTTTTTTATGATCAACAGAGGCGATCACTGCATCGGGCTCGGGATAAAATTCAAGGTGTACTTCACGGTCAGTCGCGTGCTGTTGAAAAGATTCGATGATCTCCTGAATGAAAGGGACCAGATCGACGGTAGAGATATCAAGATGAGCTTTCCCGGTTTCGATCTTACGGAAAAGGATCAGCTCGTCAATCAGTTTCTGAAGCCGCAATGAGTTGCTGTAAATGGTTTTTAGTTTTTTTTGATCTCCGCTGCTGTTGGCGTTGTTAAGCAAAGAAGCTGCGGGCCCCAGGATCAAGGTAAGGGGTGTGCGAAATTCATGGGCAATGTTGGTAAAGAACTGCAGTTTGTAGTCATTCAGCTCCTTTAATTGCAGCGTCTTGAATTTCTCCATCGTGACGGCCTTTTTTGCCCGGGTTCTCCATCGGATGTAAAGTATGATCCCGCCCTGCAATCCGATGGCGAGTAAAATATACAAAGCGTAAGCCCAGCCGGTTTTCCAGAAAGGAGGTGTGACCGTGATCGTAATGATCTTCGGCACAATGCCCCAGTCACCGTTTTCATTGGTGTAGTTGATGTTGAGCTTGTAATGCCCGGGAGGAATGTTGGTAAGCGTTGCCGATTGCTGTTGACCCGTGTAGTTCCAGTCTTTATCAAAATTTTCCAGGCGGTAAGCGTATTCGCTTTTTTGTTTATTCCAATAATCCAGTGTGGTAAAAAAAACACTGATGAAATTCTGGTCGTAGTTTAGGGTGATGTGATCGGTGACGTCAATGTTGCGCTTCAGGATTCCGCTTTTATCGCCGGGAGTAATCGCTGCGTTGCGAACATGAAACTCAGTGACAGCAAGCCGGGGAAAATAATTTTGTGTGCGAAGTTTTTCGGGATACACGATGTCCAGTCCATTCATACCACCGAAGTAGAGCTTCGTTGAACCTGCAGACCGGAAGGCAGCTCCATCGGCAAATTCATTGTTCTTCAGGCCATCATTGTCATCAAAGGTTTTGAAAGTATTTTTCGCCCTGTTGTACATCACCAGGCCCCGGTTTGTCGACAACCACAGGTCAGTGTTGGCATCTTCCAGAATTCCGTGAATGGTGTTGTTAGGCAGACCCTCGTGTTCTGTAAAATGCTCGATTCTGTAGGGTCTGTTCTGCAGGAACAACCGGTGGAGTCCGCCACTGGAGCCGATCCATAATTGTTCCTGTTTGTCAATGTACAAACTGAGTATATCGTTATTGTTGAGACTGTTTTTTTCATTGGTGCTCGCCTGAATGTGTGACTCAATTTCTTTGGTCAGCGTATTGTACCTGTAGATACCCCCACCCCGCGTGCCGAACCATAACAGATTCGGTTTTTCTTCAACGATCGAATAAACAATATTGCTTTGCAGGGAGACGGGGCTTGCGCTGCTGGAGTGCGATAGCTGGTCATATTCTTCCAGCCGGTATTTTCCGCGCGCTGTTTTGGATACTTTCAAATGAATGACACCGTAACCGCTCGTTCCTAACCAGACATCATTGAAGGCATCGATGCAGATTGCATAAACGGAGCTGAACGCCAGATCACTTTTGTTTTCGAAATCTCTGGGAAAATGAAACACCCTTCCGGTTTCTGCTTCAATCATATCCACCCCTTCACCATCCAGCCCTACCCAGATGTTCCCGTCGTGATTTTGATTGATGGACAACACAGCATCATTGCTTAATCCATTGCCTGAATGGAGGATTTTATTCTTGCCACTGACAGGGTCAATGATGTTCAGGCCTCCCCCACGGGTTCCAATATAAAGCTTGCCGGTGTTGTCTTCATAGATCGACCTTACAATGCTGTGTGAAAGGTGGCCATCTTCAGGTTTCCCTTCCGCGATAGAATAAAAAGTTTTAGGCCGGGTAAGAAACTTGTAAACGCCATCACCGTCTGTACCGATCCATACAATGTCTTGTTTCGTCTCTTTGATGCTCAGTATTTTGATTCGCGCTTTTGAGAATGCGGGGAAGAACGTGTTCATGGAAGTGGCCGCGAATCCATGCACTCCGGAGGTGACTTTAAAGATATCACCGGATTCCGTGCCTAACCAAATGGCGGTGTGATCAAGATTTTCGGATATGGATGAAACAGAAACATTGCCGAGAATGATTTTTTCCGGATCCTTTTCAATGTCTGCAAGATCATATAAGAGCAGCTGTTTATCACTGTTGACCACGGCAAGAAAAAAACGCTGACCTATGCGGAGAAATTTGTGCACCGGGAGTTCATGGCGAACCTCAATTTTTTTACTGTAAACCAATCGGTTGTTTACCGTACACGCAAGTTTTCCATCGTCCCCCAAAAAATATTGCAATCCATTATGCTGGCCGAGATCAACAACAGCGGCAAGCCATTCGGGATTTATGCCTTGAAACTTTACGGGTATAAAATCATCTTCGCTGGCCGAATACCTGCTGATGCCTTTGCCGATAAGACTGATCCACACCGATGAATCGGAACCAATGCACGCTCTGATATTATGCTCCAGAAAAGGGATGTCAGTAAGACTATCGAGGTAGACCTGAAATGAATTGGTTGTGCGATTGTATTTGTTGATTCCAAGATGAGTCACTGCCCATAGCTCGCCTTTACCGTCTTCGAGAAAATCCCGGATCACATTGTTGCTGATTGATCCCTTAACGAAGGGATCCGGTTTATATACTTTAATCGAGCTGCCGTCATAACGGTTCAGCCCGTCCCAGGTTCCCAGCCAAACATAATCGTACCGATCCATGTATATCGATGTGATCGCACTATTGGATAGTTTTGCTGCTTTACCAACATGCTGGTAGGGCCACGGGGAAACGCTGTCGGTTTGAACCAGGTTGGTTAGTGCAGTAAAAAGTAATAACGCATACGTCATAAATTAACCCCTCCCCGACGGCCCGAGAATCCAATTTGATATTGCAATCACGCAATGGATCCGGAATCTTAAACTCCGAACGATCTGGAATCGGACCCGGCACTTCATCAAAGGTGATCATTCTTCGGATAGCAAACCTTTTTTATTTGTCCACTCCGTTCTATAGTGTCCTTTCCACTCTTAATTCAAGGATTATTTATAACAGAAAGTACTTTATAAGCAGTATACCGGACAGATAGCGGATCATTTATAGCCAGCTTGCATTGTGTATCGGATGTTATCCGGGGCACATCAGAACCATGCAAAACGTATCCGTACTCGACATCGCCAGAAGATTTAAGCAAAATCCGCTATTGACACCAGGGGATGTGAAGCCAAGCAGGAAGGAAATGACTGTTGAATGCCTGCTTAATCCAGGAGTATTCAGGTTTGAAAAAAAGACGTGGCTGCTGATAAGGGTAGCTGAGCGTCCGGTGCAAACGGACGGTTATATCAGTCTGCCGGTGTATAATGATTCGGGTGAGATCAAGATCCTTCAGTTTGCTAAAGATGATCCCGACCTTGATTGCACGGATCCCAGATTGATCCGCTATAAAGGCAACGATTACCTGACCACCTTGTCACATCTGCGATTGATGTGCAGTGAGGATGGCAAAAAATTCTATGATCCGGAAAACTATAGTCCCATATTTGGGAAAGGTGAACTGGAAACGTATGGTATTGAAGATTGCCGTGTTACGGAGGTCAAAGGACTTTTTCACCTAACCTATACCATGGTGTCATCTTACGGTGTTGGCGTTGGGCTGATCCAGACGCGGGACTGGCAGCGTTTCGATCGCAAAGGCATGATCTTTCCTCCGCACAATAAAGACTGCGCCATTTTCGAGGAAAAGATCAGAGACAAATATTACGCTTTACATCGTCCCAGCAGCCCCGAGCTTGGCGGGAATTATATCTGGCTGGCGGAGTCCCCCGATAGTATTCACTGGGGAAATCATAAATGCGTTGCAACCACCCGCAAAGGTATGTGGGACAGCAAGCGTATCGGTGCAGGCTGTTCACCCATCGAAACACCGAAGGGCTGGCTGGCGATCTATCACGGAGCCGATGAACACCATCGCTATTGCCTTGGCGCGCTATTGCTGGATATCAACGATCCTTCCAAACTGATTGCCAGAAGCGAAACGCCGTTGATGGAACCTGCCGAGCCCTATGAGTTAAAAGGTTTTTTTGGCAACGTGATCTTCACCAACGGCCACCTCGTGACAGGAGACAAACTGCAAATTTATTATGGAGCCAGCGATGAAGTGATCTGTGGGGCAGAACTATCCATACAGGAAATATTGAATTCTCTTTCATACAAAAAAACTAACTCAGTGGATTCCATTCTTTAAAGCGGTTCCCTGTAACAGAAATTAATATCATGACCCTAACAGCACTATTAAAAAAACCGCAGGAGGAGTATAACTTTTTTCTGCAGATGCCGCGCGATACCCGTGTGCTTCTGGTCACGAACATGATCTATGCCTTTGTGCTGCCGGTGATCGAAATATTTGTCGGAGCGTATATCATGCGAAGCTCTAACGATCCAAAAATAGTAGCGATCTACCAGCTCACGGTATACACTGGTATCCCGATAACTTTTCTGATCAACGGCTTTTTGCTAAGTCATATTAAAATTTCAAGCCTTTACAGTTTCGGAATGTTGCTGAGCGGACTGTCCATGCTGGTGATGATGAGCCTGCAAGACCTCTCTGCTGTTGGAGTCGGCATTGCCGGCATCCTGATGGGCTGCTCATTTGGTTTCTTCTGGTCAAACCGCGATTTTCTGGCATTGAATACTACCAATGATTCAAACCGGAATTACTACTACGGTCTTGAAACTTTCTTTTATACCATCACTTTCATTTTAGTACCGGTTGTTGTAGGGGCTTACCTCGCCATGGCGGATACCAACGACTGGTTTGGGGGGAATATGAACCGGAGTTACCAGGTCGTTACCATTTTGGTTTTTCTCCTCACGATCCTCTCGAGTATCGTTATCCAAAAAGAGAAATTCAAAAATCCCCTTCAAAAAAGATTCATCTATTTCAAATTTCATTCCTTGTGGAATAAACTGCTTGGCCTGGCAGGTTTGAAAGGACTTGCGCAAGGTTATCTTGTTACAGCGCCCGCCATCCTGATCATGCGCATGGTGGGTAGCGAGGGTTCCCTCGGACTGGTGCAGGGGATTAGCGGCATCGCAACCGCAGTGATGTTGTATCTTCTCGGCCGCACCACAAAGCCTGAGCATCGCATTTACATCTTCTCTGCGGGCCTGGTGATCTTTCTCGCAGGTACGCTGGTGAATGGGATTTTATTCTCCGCTTTCGGTGTGATGGTGTTTGTTTTATGCAAAGTATTGTTCCAGCCTCTGCATGACATCGCCTATTACCCCATTCAGATGCGGGTGATCGATGTTGTTTCTAAAATTGAAAACCGAAACGAGTTCACCTATATTTTTAACCATGAGTTTGGTCTTTATGTAGGAAGGTTCCTGGGATTGGGATTGTTCATTTTTTTAGCCACCTACATCTCGGAAAGCTTTGCCTTAAAATATTCACTCATCGTTATCGCGGTTGTTCAGCTAGCCTCTATTCCGCTGGCAAGACACATCGTAAAAGAATCTAATAAACTACACAAAGTATGAAAGAAGAACCGAATACAGGGAAGCGAATGATGACGTATGAAAATTATCTGTCAGGTACTCAATTCGTGCTTCGTACAGTATACATTGTCATTTTCCTTGTTATTTGTTCCTGCGCAGAAAAGGGAAAAGTGGCACAGATCACCATCGATCGCATCGCGCTGATGCCCGATCTGCCTTCGCCTTATAAGATGACTGACTGGTACGAGAAAGCTCATCATTTCGATCAGTACGTTTTCAACCTCGATCTGAAAGGCGAATATCAGCCGTTCATATGGATCGACAGCACACAACGAAACTTTCCCCAAAATACTTTCGGCATGTTCACGGTGATCGGAGACATCCGTCAAGGACCAAAAGGAAGCAGGGAATTTCATGAAGCACTTTGTTCGATGGGCTCCCTTCTCAGCGCAGGCCTTGTTGGCATAGACAAAACCGATCAGAACGGTTTCAACTACGTGAAGATGACACAGAATTATTTCAATTCCGGCAACGGCTGGAATATCATGATGAACAACACCAATCCTACGGTGGCGCTGCTCGGTGGTGGCTACGGCCGCGACTGGTGGTATGACGTTTTCCCGAATGTGCTGTACTATGGCATCTGTGAATTATTCCCGGATGTTCCGAGAGCTGACAGCCTTCAGCTTATTATCGCAGAACAGTTCTTCAGGGCAGACTCGATCCTTCACGGGAATTACAACTACTCCTACTTCGATTACGGAAAAATGCAGGGTATGACCAATAACATCCCGCATCAGCAAGATGCGGCTGCCGGACATGCTTACGTGTTGTTATGTGCTTACCAAAAATTCGGTGACCCGCGATACGTGAAAGGTGCGAAGTCAGCGATGGACGCTTTTGTCAACCAGAAGGAAAGCAGATTTTATGAAGTGCTGATGCCTTTTGGTGCTCTGGTAGCAGCAAGGTTAAATGCCGATCATGGCACTCACTACGACGTTAAGAAAATCCTCGATTGGACATTCGAAGGAAGTAAAGCGAAAGACGGCAGAACCGGATGGGGTGTTGTCGCAGAGCGGTGGGGAGACTACGATGTACATGGCTTGCAGGGCAGCATCACCGATGGCGGTGGTTATGCTTTTTTAATGAACTCAATTGACATGGCGTGGCCCCTGGTACCCATGGTGAAGTACGACAACCGATATGCTAACGCGATTGGTAAATGGATGTTGAATCTTGCGAATGCTTCCCGGCTTTTTTATCCGTATGAAATTGATGACCAACACCAGTGGCTTTCCGGAAAAAAAGAGCTCACAAAAAACGTGATCGCTTACGAAGGGATACGAAAAGCAGATGACTACAAAAGGGAAGACCTGAAAGGAATCTCTCCGGTAGCGACAGGAGACGGTCCGAAATGGACGAAGGGCCAACCCGACATTTCCATGTTCAGCCTTTACAGTTCGGCCCAGGTAGGAATTTTTGGAGCAATTGTCAGGAAGACCAATGTTGAAAAAATATTACAGCTCAACTGCAATGCTACCGATTTTTATCGGGACAAGTCTTTTCCAACTTATCTGTACTATAATCCATATGATACGCTGAAGAAGGTCTGTTTTTCGTCTGACAGCAAATCTAAAGTGGACCTCTATGATGCGTTGACCCATGAGTATCTCGTGCGCGATGCAGGCGAGGAAAGCTGTTTTGATATTGATGCAAAATCATCACGGCTGCTCGTGGTGTTGCCACCCGGCAGCGAAGTGGAACTTAAAGACGGCAAGTATATGACCGATGGTAAAATAGTGGCCTATGTCCAACCCGATACCCGAATGCCATGAAAAGTATAAGATTATTTTATTTGTTTCTCCTGTGTACACTTTTCTCTCACCTACAGGCTCAACTCAATCTCCAGGGAACGGTGAAAAGCGCCAACGGTGAACCGCTCATCGGCGCAAGCATCCTGGTCAAAAACACCTCGTCAGGAACCACTACCGATGTTGATGGAGGTTTCAGCCTCCAGCTGGAAGAAAAATTTAAAAGCTCCGCATTGGTGATATCGTTCATCGGATACATCACTCAGGAAACAGCCATTGGAGAGAGAACGACTTTTGATATTGTTCTCGCGGAAGATGCCACGCTGTTGAATGAAGTTATTGTTACAGGTTACACCGTACAGCAAAAAGGAAAGATCACAGGAGCGGTAAGTACGATAAGTGAAGACCTCATCGTCAAGCTACCCGTACCTGGTATCGATCAGGCGTTACAGGGAAGAGCACCCGGAGTCGTTGTAACCCAGAACACAGGCGCCCCGGGTGAAGGTGTAACGGTACGTATTCGCGGATCAGGATCCATTAATAGCAACAACAACCCATTGTATATTGTTGACGGCATTCCAACAATGGACATCAATTCCATAGCAACACAGGACATTGCCAGTATCACTGTGCTAAAAGATGCGGGTGCCACCGCTGTTTACGGGGCACGCGCAGCTAACGGTGTGGTTATCGTAACCACCAAATCCGGTGAAGGCAGCGTGCCGAAGATCCAGATCAGCAGCCTGGTCGGTGTGCAGTCTCCCAGCAGACTGATCGACATGACCGGAACCAATGATTACGTCAAGATCTTCAATGAGGCTGCCGTCAACGACAATGCACTTAAAAACCCCTTGTTGCACCGTCCGTTGATCACTGAAGACATCCGCGCGACACTTCCGGACGTGGATTACGTGGAAGAGATTTTGCGCGATGGAATTATTCAATCTCATAGCATATCGGTCAATGGTGGTGGCGAGGGAAAGACGCACTATTTTCTCTCTGGAAATTATTTCGACCAGGAAGGTGTCATAAAAAGCAGCAGCTACAACCGGATCAGCGGCCGCATTAACGTCGACACAGAAGTTAAGAAATGGCTCAAGACGGGCGTGAATCTGAATATCACAAGGGCTACCACCGATCTTATTGGCAGCTCTGGCGATGGCGCTGGTGGAAATGGCGGCAGTGTGATCCGATATGCGTTCTTCCGCACGCCGGCTATCCCCATCTATGACGCCAATGGAGATTACACTGATAAACCCGAAAGATTCGACCTGTTTGGCGATGGCTATAGTCCCGTAGGAATGCTCGCCTACAATAACAATAAAAAGATCAGCAACAGGTTGTTTGGAAAATTCTTTATTGATGTCTCACTCGCCAAGGATCTCACCGTTACGTCTAGCATCGGTGTCGACTTTACAAGCGCGAACCAAAGGCGATTCGATCGCAACTGGGGATCTGGCAACAGGATCAACAACCCAAATCAGCTTTCGGTAGGTGATGGCCGATACCAGACCATGACCTTCAGCAATTTTGCAACCTATACAAAGTCACTGGACGAACATCATTTTGTCTTTTTACTGGGAACCGAAGCGATCAAGGTTCAGAGTTACGAAGTGCTGGCTTCTGAAAAAAGTTTTCCAGACCAGACCCCGGATCTGGTTTACCTGGGCAATGGCCTCGGACAAAAAACTACCCGCGAAAGCAGAGCCGGAAATGCGTTGTTTTCTTATTTCGGACGGGTCAATTATGATCTTCAGGAAAAGTACCTGGTCTCTGCTACGCTGAGAAGAGATGGCTCATCACGGTTTGGTGCGGATAACCGTTGGGGAACTTTTTATGCTGGGTCATTGGGCTGGCGCATCGATAAAGAATCGTTTCTGGCCGATAATATTTTTATCGACCGTCTCTTACTACGGGCTGGCTACGGATCAATTGGCAATCAGGAGATCGGTGATTATCCATTCACGGATATGATCAGCGCTGGTTTTAACTATCCGCTTGGAGAAGTTAAATCCACCGGATATGCCGTGTCCAACCTGGGAAACAGTCAGGTTAAATGGGAGACCAGTAACCAGTTAAACATCGGTGTTGATCTTGATATCTGGAGTGGTAAGCTTTCTTTATCGGTTGATTACTTCAACAAAATTACTTCTGATCTGTTGGTGCGTCAGCCGATTGCTTCTTCTGCGGGTGAGGCCCAACCTCCATGGGTAAATAATGGAAAAGTTTTGAACAGCGGTTTCGAACTTGCGGTCAACTATAGCAATACGGTCGCGGGTTTTCGTTATTCAATCAACGGGAATGCTGCTACGTTACGCAATGAAGTTCTGGACGTTAACGCGCCCGTTGCAGGCGGTGCCATTGGTTCAGACAGGATTACGCGCACCGAAGAAGGACATCCCATCGGATCGTTCTATCTCTACGAGATGGAAGGCATCTTTCAAAGCTCCACGGATATTTTCACACATGCTTTTCAGGGAAATGGCATTCAACCCGGAGATGTAAAGTTCAAAGATCAGAATGCGGATGGTGTGATAAACGGAAGTGACCGTACACACACCGGAAGCCCGATTCCAAAGATCACAGCAGGACTAAATCTCGGCTTAAGTTATCAAAACTGGGATTTGTCCTTGTTCTTTCAGGGCGCCTACGGACAAAAAATATTTTCCGTTCTGAACCGTGACATTGAAGGCTTCTATCGCCCCTTTACAGTTACGCAACGCTATTTTGATAATCGTTGGACAGGACCTGGATCCACGAATGAGTTTCCGCGAGCCTCATGGGACGCATCCGGAAACAACACAAGATATTCAACACGATTTCTGGAAGACGGCTCTTACACACGCCTGAAAAATTTACAGATCGGATACAAGATTCCTAAAACTACGCTGGATAGATATGGATTCGCTGCCGCAAGAATCTATTTATCGGGAACCAATCTTTTGACCTTTACAAAATATCATGGTCTTGATCCCGAGATGACGGTCAGTGACAATGCCCGTGGCCAGGATGATAGTTCCGCAGGTTTGGATTGGGGAACTTATCCGGCAGCCAGATCTTACAACATCGGTGTCAATCTTACTTTTTAAAAAACAGCATTATGAAAAATAAACTGATACTTACGCTGTTTGCCCTTGCTTTGTCTTCTTGCTCGGATTTTTTGACTGAAGAGCTCCAGGGCACCTATTCCAACGCTACCTTTTATAAAACAGAGGCACATGCACTACTGGCGATTGCCGGAGTTTATAATTCGGCTGCGTTCGTTTCAACGGATAACAACCTGTGGGTTTTTGGCGACATAGCTTCTGATGACGCCATCAAGGGCGGTCTGGCCGGAGACCAGAGTGATATCCAGTTTATTGACGAGTTCACCTATTCGCGCAATAATGGTTGTCTGGAAAAAATATGGAAGCATTATTATGAGGGAATTTCGCGTGCCAACTACCTGATTCACTACGGGCCGGACATTGCGATGGATGTGGAGCTTCGGAACCGGATATTGGGTGAAGCAAAGTTTTTAAGGGCATACTTTTATTTTAACCTCGTTAATATTTTTGGTGAGGTCCCGTTGAAACTGGCCCCACCCATCAATCCTGACGAGATCAACAAAGCCAAATCTTCCGTAGCAATTGTTTATGGCCAGATGGAGAAAGATCTGCTGGAAGCCGCTTCCGTTCTGGAAACCGGATACACGGGCGTTAATATCGGCCGGGCAACGAAAGGCGCAGCATGGGGGCTTCTTACCAAGACTTTTATTTATCAACAGAAATGGAATGAAGTTGTAAACACCATTGATGCCGTTGATGCGCTTGGGTTGTATCGTCTGGAAGCCGTTTATAAAAACAATTTTACTGACTCAACCCAAAACAACGATGAATCTCTTTTTGAGATACAGCATCTCAGCGGTCAGCTGCCAAAGTTGGGAAATCACCTCGCGCAATACTTCTCTCCACCAAAAGACAACGGATATTATTTCAATGCGCCCCTGCAGAATTTCATAGATGAATTCGAAGTCACAGCCGACAATATTCCAGATCCGCGATTGGACTACACTGTAGGCCGCGCAGGACAAGAATGGATCAATGGGGAAGATTTTGATCCAGCCTGGTCACCGACCGGTTACCTCCAGAAAAAACATGCGCAGCCTCTGAAAGAAGAGCCGATCATCGGTGATGCGAGTCTCAATTATGTTTATCTCCGTTATGGTGACATTCTGTTAATGCGCGCAGAAGCATTGAATGAACTTGGCCGTAGCGCAGAGGCTTTAACACCATTAAATGCAGTTCGCAAGCGCGCGAGGGAAAGTTATCTGTATGATCAGGAGCTTGCAGGATCGGGCATACCAACCGGATTGTTGCCGGATGTCGTGTCCGTCGATCAACAGGTTGTCCGAGACGCTATTCGGCATGAGCGCAGGGTGGAATTAGGTTTCGAATTTCACCGCTACTTCGATTTGATGCGTTATGGCCAGTCCGTTGCAGATGCAGCGTTGACGGGAACCGGATTTACCTATACACAAAACCGATATTTTCTAATACCTCAGTCAGAATTGGATACGAATCCATTAATCAAGGATTAACTCAAATAATTTTTTTTAAAACAATCGATTATGAAAACACGACCAGTAAAATTTATTATGGCGATTACGCTGCTAAGTGCAGGCGTTTTTGTCTCATGTTCGGATGATGATGCGCCTCCGGTGGTTAAGACGGAATTAGTTGTCGCTGTCACCGCTGCGAACGATTTGCTCGCTACAACATCTGAGGGCGTTGCAGCAGGAAACTATTTGAAAGGATCGCGCGCTCCGCTAATTGCAGCTATTGCAGAAGCACAGGCAGTAGTGGATGACCCCACGACAACCCAGGTCATTGTTACGAATGCAACCGTATCTTTGAATGCAGCCGTCACCGTTTACGATGGACAGAAAGTAGTGCCGATAGATCCGGCTAACCTGATAGGACAATGGACTTTTGATCAGATTGCCACCGCGGCAATCGGTACAGTTGTCAAAGATTATTCAGGTAACGCACGTGATGGCGTGATCAAAGCGGGACACGCATATTGGGGAGCCGGAGTACCTGCATTGGCAGCAGACCGATATGGGGAAGCCAATAAGGCACTGTATTTTAACCAGGGGGCAAATGTGGAAATTCCTTACAACACTGCGCTCAATCCTGCTACGATGTCAATTTCGTTGTGGGCAAAAGCAGATGTCAATTCACCTGTTATCAACAATCAGTATATGGTGTCCATGAATCGATGGAACGGTTATAAATTACAATTTCAGGATTCACCCAAGGCATTCTTCACTGTAAAAGCAGATGTTCCCGGAGCGGTTGATCCCGCTTACCATGATCGTGATAACGCATCACCGTTGGTGACGCAAGGCAAGTGGTGGCACATTGTAGTAACCTTCGGTGGTGGACACATGGTATTTTATCTTGACGGGATTATGGTGAAGGATTGGGACAATACACCAGGTACTGTGATCTCTCAATCAACTGCGCCGGTCAATCTGATCTTTGGACAAGACCTGCCCTCCGATGGCTACTCCACAGTAGACGGATCTCCCAACTATGTTAACTGGGGAGGCTTTTATATCGGAGCCATGGATGAAGTCAGAATTTATAAGTCGGTGCTGACCGCCTCACAGGTGACCAGCATTTATGATGTTGAAAAACCTTAACAGTCGCATGACCTAGGACTGCTTTGTTTCCCGCAGATCTCGCAGATACACGCAGCCAATCCTGTGCAGATCAGCGAAGTCTGCGGGAAATTATATTTTATCCAGGAGAAGATGAGCAACTATCAAAAGACCATCGTAATAATTTATGTTAACCTTTTGCTGGCGGCTCTGTTAAGTATTCAGGCCCTTGCTCAGAGCGGACAGATAAACATCCCACGGATAACCGCAATGCCCAACCTTCCTGCTCCTTATATAATGAGAGACTGGAAATCGGTAGCGGTGCTTTATGATGAATTGATTTTTTCAACAAGCATGAGCGGTGAATTTCTTCCACTGATTCATCTCAAGCCGAATGGAATTAATTACCCCACACTTCAACCTATTCTCCTCGATACTTATGTGGGCTCGTCAGGCGGTGGCAGCCAGGCGGAAGCCATCAACATCATTCCGGCGCTTGTTGGTGCAACCCTCAATGGAGTGGATAAATCCAGCCAAAATGGTGTCGATTGGGTAATGAAGAGCATGGATTTTTTCAACAAGGCCAATGGCGAGAATGTTTATCTGAATGGATATTCAACGTCCAGTGGTGCGGACTGGTGGTACGATCTCATGCCCAATGTGTTTTTTTATCAGTTGTATTCTCAGTATCCCAATGTCCCGGAGTTTGAAACGCAATTTACAACTGTTGCAGACAGATGGATCGATGCGGTTCACGCTATGGGAGGTTCAACAACTCCATGGAAAATTCCGAATATGAATCACAGGGCGTGGAAACTTGCAGCCATGACGCCTAACAGTAACGGTGTAATTGAGCCCGAGTCTGCAGGTACCCTGGCCTGGCTTCTTTATCATGCCTGGCTTCGTACCGGTGATAAAAAATATTTAACCGGAGCTCAACAGTCGATGGATTTTTTATTGGGTCTTAGCGCTAATCCTTCCTATGAGCTGCAATTACCGTATGGAGCATTCATCGCGGCAAAAATGAACGCAGAGCTCGGTACTCATTATAATATAGAGAAACTGGTGAACTGGTGTTTCGACCGGGGCCCGTTAAGGGGGTGGGGCGCCATCACAGGCAACTGGAACGGCTCAGATGTTTCCGGTTTGATCGGGGAGGCAAACGATACGGGCAATGATTACGCATTTGCGATGAACGGATTTCAGCAGGCCGCTGCGTTGGTGCCCATTGCCAAATACGACAAACGTTTCGCGCGCGATATTGCCAAGTGGACATTGAACATGGCGAACGCAAGCCGGTTGTTCTACGGACAATACCTCCCGCAGCCGAGTCAGGATGATTATACCTGGTACGCGCAGTATGATCCACAATCCGTGATTGCTTATGAAGCCTTAAAAGAGAATCTGGACGGAAAAAAATTGTACGGAACGGGTGACGCCAAAAAAAATGGATGGGCACAAACCAATCTTGGAATTTACGGATCGTCGCATGTGGGTTACCTGGCTGCTATTGTAGAAACAACGGATGTTCAGGGCATTTTAAAACTTGATCTCAACAAAACCGACTTCTTTGGTGATAATTCTTTTCCCTCGTTCCTCGTCTATAATCCGCACGATGCTGCAAGACAGATAACACTTTCATTGGGCGCACAATCTTACGACATCTATGATGCTATTTCTGAAACGATGATCAAAAGCGGAGTTACCGGAACGACAACGCTCGAGGCGATTGCGAATGAGGTAATGATGTTAATTTACCTTCCGGCAGACGCCACCGTACAGGAGAAACAGGGGAAATTATACTTTAACGATAAAATTGTAGATCATAATTTCGGTTATCATTTCGAGGGAAAAGTCAGGATCAAATCCCTGGCTGCCGTTGACACGCTCGTGGAATTTAACCAGCCTGTCGTTATCTACAGCGCGATCGAAAATGTGACCGGTGCGGTAACGTGCAACTGGTATGTGAATGGAAGCCTGATTGAATCTTCCTCAAACGCTGATTTCACCTGGACAGCCCCGGAAGTTGCAGGTGATTTTAAAATGTTGCTCGAAATAATTTCAGGGTCCTCGTCAGCGACAGATAGCCTTTTGTTCAGGGTTGTGGAAAATATTCCGAGGCCGCCGGTTATCTCGGGATTCGTCATGGACAGCACGTGGTATTATACAGGAGCAACAGCTGCTGTTATATGTCTGGCGAGCGATGAAGAAGGATATCCCTTACAATATCATTGGAGTTTACCAGGCGGAACTTTGATCAGTCAATCTGATTCATTGATAGAATGGAATGTTTTGCAACAGGAAGGTTTGTTTCCTGTTTACTGCGAAGTCACAAATAAAGAAGGGTTGAAATTTACGTCCCATGTAAATGTATTGATCAAAAAACCGAGTATAAGTGTCACACCACCGTTCGCCTGGTATCCGCTTGACGGAAATGTGCTCGACCATAGTGGCAATAGACGCGATGCAACGCTGGAAGGCGCGGTTCCGGCTACCGATCCGCGGGGTGAACCGGATAAGGCTTATCGCTTCTCCTCACCGAGCGACATCATTTTTGTTGCCAACGAAACGAGCCTGAATTTTCAGGATGTGATAACACTTTCTTTCTGGATCAAGCTTGACGCCGTCACGCAGGAATCTTTCATATTATCACACGGCAGTTGGGAAGAACGCTGGAAAGTATCGGTTACTCCTGATAAGAAGCTCCGTTGGACAGTGAAGACTTCCTCCGGAACAAAAGATCTGGACAGCTCTTTTCCACTTGCGTTAGATCATTACTACCACTTTGCCGTTTTGTATTCCGGCTACTCCATGGAACTATATGCCGATGGTGTACTCAATGCATTTCTCCCCAGCAGCGGTGGCATGGCCATCACTGATAAGCCGCTGACGTTTGGAAGAAAAGACGATGTCACTACCAATTACTTTTTGCGCGGAACTCTTGACGAAGTACGGATCTACAATGAAGCCCTGGCACCCGATGAAATTGAAACCCTGAGATTTTTGTGGAACACCACGACAGATGTTCGTGATGACATCGGGGAAGAAATCATTTTATATCCAAATCCATCGCATGGTATAATTCATGTTACCGGTAATGCCAATATTAAACGCGTTGAGGTTTGGGATATCACGGGAAAGAAGCTTTGGTCATCCGGTTACCGAAATGGACCGGTTTATCAAATACAAATCGGTCCTGCTCCCGGCATTGTGATATTGAAAATTGAAACAACGGAAACGGTGCACTTCAGAAAAGTCAGGGTGCACTAGGTTTGACGTGTGCTAGATGGCCTTCAACGCCAATTCCCCAAGCTTCCAAAAATTTACATCTTTCGGCGTGGCCGTTCGCAGAAAATCGAACCACCCCTCGTCCGTTATAGCGGCCCAAAATTCCATTGTGGCAATTGAGAATAGTGCGCATCAAGTATAGGAAATTGTGCTGACGTTGTCCATTTTAGTTCGAGCTGCGTCGATGGTACCGCAAACTAGCACAAGTGGCATTTTTGCCTCACCTTGTGACGCTCAGTCTCGTTTCCGCCGATGTCGAAAAATTAAGAATGTTGATATAGTGGTTGGTCATTATTGTAAAAAGTGGATTCAGACGAAGCGCGGGAACCGAAACTTTAACACGCCTTCTTCGTCTGCAGCAGGCGAAGAAAATTATGGAAGGTTAAAAATATCTTACGCAGTGCGTAAACCAAGTGAGCTCTACCTATGAAACAGAAGATGAATTGAGATAGTCTAGTCAACGGGATTTTTCAACCAGTTATTTACCACGTGAGGATCTTGACTGTCCGTAGCTGGATTAGCATTAGCTATTCGCACTATGTCTGGATAGCTAAACGCTTCGCCGGCAGTAATAGCATATTGTCGTTCGAGTCCGGGAATAAGCTTAAGTAATTCTATGTTGTCGGATCTCAAAATTTTACTTACAAATTCCAAATCATTTTTATTCGTAATCCTATGAATAATGAACGAATTGCACTGTGACATAACCGTCTTTGAAAGTTCCGAAGGCCGTTGACTGGAAATAATTAAACTAATACTGAATTTTCTTCCTTCCCGAGCAAGCCGTTCTATATAAAAATTACCAAGCCTGTAGGATTCCGTATCATCCTCATTTATGTAACGATGGGCCTCTTCGAAAACAACAACGATGTTTTTCTCACCATTGTCTGCAATTGCCCGCTTATAAAGTAGCTTACTAAAAAGAAAAATCAAAATATCTAACTCCCTTCGGTCAAAATCGGCTTCAATTATCGTTATTTCATCACCTCCATCAAGGATATCATTCACGATATTTTGTTTAGTGTTGATGATTGTTTGCAATACCTCATCGGAGGTGATCCTTTCAATTCGATTGACCATTGTAGCCACCCAACCTCGCCACTGGTTATAGCTAAAAGCTCTATTTCTTTCGTCACCATCACCTTTCGATCTTAAAATGTTCTCAATCGATTCAGGTAACTTGTTTAAATCAAAATATCCTCCATCTTCTTTCAACGCCTCAATTGCTTCCGTCAGCACGGGAGCCTGAACACCCGAACTGGCTTCAAAAAACTGAATATATTCGCTCATACTCAATGCATAATGCGGCAGCTTTATAACTCCTTTTCCGTAATACTTAACCTGAAATTCATTGTTTTCAAAAGCCTGCCTGTACTCGTTGTTGGCATCGAAAATAATTATCCTTGGAGTGACAGAAACTTTTGATCCGGTTTCCGTGTAAAGCCGTCTTTTCAATCCTTGAATAATCGAAGCAACTGTGCAGCTTTTACCCGTTCCGGTGTTTCCAAAAACGCCAAAGTGTTTACCAAAAAGGACATCAGGGTTTGCTGTTACTTTTAAAGTCTCATCGAGGAAACTTTCCCCAATCTCCAATTTATACTTGGACGTGACTGTTAGCAGCTGTTTATAAATGTTATTATTCAACGCAAAAATGTCTGTACCAATAATTGGAAAAGTATTAATTCCTGTATCAAGCTTTTGCATAAAGTCGTCATAGATAGCCGAAAGATTAGCTTCAACTAAATACTTCGGATTTTCCCGAACGTAAATGCTATCAGATTTGAAGAGGTCTTTATCAAACACTTTATTAATTCTGGCAATTATTTTTTTGCCATTGGGAAGAAAACCATAAATGTATTTGTGAACTGAGACGGGGTAATCCTTAACATTCCATTGAAGTATTATCTTTCGAATATCTTCCTCTCTCGCAATTTCAATAATGATGTTTAGGCCATCAATTTTTACCAGCTTTCCAATGACTAAATCTCCTTGAAGCATTTACGTATTCATTGATTTCTTGAGAGATTGAAAAACACTAAAGATATCTTCCATCGGATTATTCATCTCTGGGAAAGGCATCATGAAGTTCACCAGGTTCGCAAAGTCTCCGAAGAAATTTCCATAAAAAAATGTAATCCTTGGGTCATTCTTTGCATCAATGAAAAGCTGCTTCAGGAAATTTGATTTGTTGTTTTGCGGATCATCTTCAAAGCAAAAAATTAGAATATTGAAGTCGGGGTTTGCAATTGCGTTCGCAATAATATCATTGACATGTTCATCTAGGAAACTATAACCAGCAACAATTAAGACTGAGTTATGTCTATTTAATGCCTCAACAAATTGTCTTAACATTTCGCTATATGGCAAATCTAATGAGTGCTTCTTTTTTGACTGAATAGGATAAATGATTGTTCCTTCTTTTATAGAATCGTACACAATTTTACCACCAACGGGGATCACCTGTCTTTCTCCTATTCCGTAGGGTGGCTTATTCATATCTTCATACCAACTCAATGATCCATGTACTTTGTACAGGTTGATACTTTTATTAATTCTTTTTGCGCCCTCTGAGTTTTTAATATGATAATCAACTTGATAGGCAGAGGGGTAAAATGCTCGTTCATGAAATCCTGTAAATCCGTTATTCACGAGGATCCCAAGCTTTTCCGCTGTCATTTCGAACAGCATATCGTAGTTCAGGGTGAAAATATTCGCCTTGCACAGCTTGCTTTCCCGGGATAATAGTCTTTTTAAAAAGGATTTATGTAATGCGTTTTTGGTATAATCGATATTAAGAACAAACTCTTTGAGAAAAGACTCTTTAAACGTTTCTATTAGATTTACTACTTCCTTAGCTAACGATTCGTTCGGTATGGTACTTTCAAATAGTAATTTCAGTTCAAATAATTTGTCAAGAGCAGCTTCAGGTCGCTCTCCTGCGAGTTCTTTTACTCGCTTCTCTACCGCAGGATCAACCGGATTTTCAAATTTAAAAATTGAAAGGATTGTTGAACAGGTACTGGGCTCATTCTCTTTATTTATCGCTTTTGAGCCGGCATAGTATGAGCAACCATTACTCATCAGGAAGTTGAGGTTATCAGCTAGAAAGAATTTTGACATTATATCTCCCCTCACCTGAGCGGTGCTTTTCATTGGATTAACTACATCAAAGTCTAGTTCCTTCTCTTGCTTCTGGTATATGTATTTGTAGACCATGGAATAATTCACGTCTTAAATTGTTAGGACTCATCGCAAACCTTTAAAGCCGCAAAGAGTATTTGTTTCAAAGTAGAGCTTTCCTAGTGGGCTTTGATCGGGACGATCGGACGGGACCTAATTAGGTTCTAGGAATATATTAAACGTACAGCTATTTGTGCGTTTTTCCAACAACAGACTAACCTTCATGGCTAATATTCTACAAGGAAAGAGCCAAATAAAAAGGGTGACAAATTTGCAAATTTCAAGGCTCCCTATGGGGTAATTTTAAACAAAGAGAGCTCTCCATCGATTTATTTTTAGTGTGTCTGTCGTTGGCTAAAACGAACTACTATCATTTCCAGGACGGTATGCTTTTCTTCTGTTAGCGAAATTACGTGAGTTACTGTCGTGAAAACAGAGGCAATCAAGAACAATGACCGACACCTCATAATATGTGTGTCGAATGTAATTTGCAATTGTTTCGGTTTTGCTTGCTCGAGCAACAATCTCGCTTTCATCGGATCCATTCGTTCACTTTAACTAGAATGCAAATCACATTCGATTTGAAAATAAACTCTCTTAGCCGTCAGGAACTTTATAAGAAAGTTGGCATGAACCAATCTCTGAAATTTGTAAGCAGTATAAATGTATTTTTCTATCTTTCTTTGTTCACGATTAATCTCTCTCTTAACGTCAAGTGTATGGCCGCTTTGACGTCTTCCTTTTCTTGACAACAGCCGTTTTCCCACTGAACAAAATTCTCTGCGGATTCAAATTCTCAACAAATTCACTTGATTTTTAAGAGGTCGCTAGCCCGTATTTATTTAAAAATGAATTTACTGGCACTGCCACTGCTACATATTTAGTCTTCAAGAGGAAGAGTTCATTCTGGAATTCAACAAAGATTGGACAATTTGCTTCATTCCAAGACGGGTTCTTGCGCTTCCAATCATACACGACGAACCGGTTGTTATATTCACGTTTGAGGTTCTCAGACGAATATTGATCTCCAAATTCCAACTCCTTCTTAGCAAGTCGTTCCGCTTCTTTCTTCTTGCGTTCAAGTTCCTTTCTTAAAGCTGCGACTCGCTTGTCAATTCCAATTGACTTTTCTAGCCATTCAATATTTGTGATCCTTTTAGTTGTAAACTTGTCTTCAATTACCTGCGACTCCTTCTTAACAAGGCATATTTGATCTTCCGTTTTTATTCTTTCTTGGCGATAAATCTTAAGAAACTTGGCCTTAACTCGTGCTTCCAGTCTTGTAAAATCTTCATTCCATTCGCCAACGGGCATGGTCAAAAAACTTAACTCCGCGCCATTTAACAACCAAAGCATTCGCTTGTAAAATTTTTCTCTCGCCTGAATTTCCTGTCCCTTGATTGGAGAGTTTTGAAACTCAATGGTCAAATCTTTAGCGGGATTGTAGACATCGGCAATGTGCTTCTCTCCCGAATGGGCATCACGTTTCACGACTTCCTGCCAATCAACCGGAAATCGGTCCTTCCATTTGCGGTGCCATTCCGTTTCGTTCTCCCACCAATGATCACATCCCTGTAAACTTTTATGCGCCCAATGATGAAGTTTAATTTCACCACACTTCGATACCATTTCTCGCTCGCAACAAAAACAAACACCACGAGCTTTGGGTGTTGGGATAATCTTTGCTCCAGAATCAGGGTCTCTAACAAATTTCATCCTTCTGAAAATCTACAAAATGCAATTCACTACTAGACGCTAAGCTGCAGTTCCGTTTCTGGCATTTCATCATACGTTTTTCCATTCAAAATCCGCCCGTTCGCTTTTTTGTTCCTTCCTCCCCATTGCTTAAAAAAAAACGCGACACCATTCCTTTCGCATTGTTCTTGAATATCGATAACCCATTCTTCTTTCATAGGTCTAGGCTTATGACCGCTTTCCCCACCCACAATAACCCAATCGATTTTGCTCAAATTCAAGTTTCTAAGTGGGCCAATTAAAGGTTCACATGATAAAAACTTGACCTTGGCTTTGGTCTCCCGTAAGAATGCTATTCTATTCTTTACTCGTTCGTCCTCAATTGAAACGCCCATCCAAATATTATGAGTCCATTTAAGTTTGTCGTTAATTTCCAAAAGCCTTTCCGCGCGCTTGGTTAAAAGTTGAAAAACATGTTGCGGGTTCTCATTCATTACCTTAAACACCTTCATAATAAATTCAATTGGTATATCTTCATGAAGCAAGTCACTCATCGAATTTACGAATACAACCTTTGATCGTTTCCATGTATAGGGTATGCACAGTTGGTCCTCATGGGTCTTTAATTTAAATCCAAGCTTGTACTTGGGTATACCCATAGCCTTGAGGCGCTTGGACATGACTTCAGCGTAACAGAATTTACAGCCTGCGGAAATCTTTGTACATCCCGTGGTTGGATTCCATGTCATTTCCGTCCATTCAATACTAGACTGTGCCATTGATTGAAAATTTATAAAAAATTAATTCACTTTTTCTTTTAAAGTGGTCGTAGTCCATGTAAGCTCCATCAATCCTTTGTAATCTATTACCAGTTGAATCCAAAGGAACGATTCGTTTCTCCGCCACAAGATCAATCAAAATTGTTTTGGCTTGCATCGGCTTAAACTCGTTGACCAAAGCTAATTTATACAAGTCGACATTACTCAATTTTCCTCGACTCTTAAGCTCGTCAAGAATCAGCGTCCTTAAAAAATCTAAATAACGCTTATTATCCTGCTGTTCAAAATGCTTTGTGAACATTGATGTTTGAGAGGTGTTCTGCTTCTGACTGAACCCTTTGCCTTTTATTGGGTCTAATTTCCATTTTGCTTCGACCATCTTGTCCAACCCGTAAATATTAGAGGTAATGAAGAACAGGCCGTAGTAGTTGCCCTTCCCCCTCTCAATGTAATGGGAACAAGTATAAAACTGATTAAATGTTAGTGCGACTTTGATTTCATGAATGAAATCAAATATATTGTCGATTGAATCGCTATGAATTTTGTGGGATGGTGGAAAGAAAGAGAAAATGAACTTCCTAAGATCTTCATAACATGCTCGACTAGGGTCATTTATAGCAATATCAGCAAAGCGGTACATCTGCATCACTGGAAGAAACAGAACTATTTCCGTATGCTCATTCTTCAACAAGCTGTATAACTTGTCTCGCTGGATATGGGAGTAGCCATACGGATCAATAAAAATCAGATTTCGTTCCTTACTTTGAAACGAATTTACCTTATCCGCCACCAAGTCAAGCATTTTATCAGCATCTTCGTTAAAATATTCGTAGGTGCAGTTGAGGGCTTTATCCTTCTCTAACAGGGCTTTGACATTGTTGATTTTACCAGCTTCAAAATCATTAATGAATATTGCAATCGGCTTTGTTCGCTTACCCATTGCTGTGACGGTCTGATTAACTTCCTTGATCGAATTATTTGTTATAAGAGGACTTCCAATCTTTCCGTCCTCATAAATACCAATGCCACAATAAATGTCAAACAGATTTATTTTTGAGCAGTAAGGCGTTAAGGTCAATACTCTTAAATAATTGAGCAGGTAGTTTTTATAGAGGTCTAATTTTGCCTGGGAATGCGGCAGCACTATATTTTTTGCCCTTGTGTGTTTCTTGCTCATTTTTTGAAAAGAGACAATCAGTAGTCTAAAAAATTTGTGACTCCTAATGGGCTAGTGATCGAGTGGATCGGGTGGGTCAAGGAATCATACTAAAGTAAGCAAAATCCTGCCAAGCGGCAATATCTTTAGATCGCAAGGTCTCTCGAGAACAATTTTTTGTATGTTGCACTATGCCTGAAGACTGGACGCGGGAAGAAGTTGAGCTGATTGTCTCGGAATACTTCAAAATGTTATCGAAGGAACAGTTGGTATTTCCTTTAACAAATCCGAGGTTCGCCGGCGAATACTTCCATTGCTCAAGAACAGATCAGACGGCTCCATTGAATTTAAAAACAGGAATATCAGTGCGGTCCTGGCAAGGATCGGCCAACCTTATCTCAGGGGATACGTGCCTGCGTATAATTACCAAAGACAATTGCTTGAAGATGTTGTATTCTCATATATACGACAGAAACCAGAGGCAGAGAAAGCATTCAGGCTCTTTGCGGAATCTGCTCCAACACCCAAGGCATTAGTTTTCGATCAAATGTTGAAAGAGATGCCGAAGATGGAACCCATCATTCAGGAAACTGAATTAGTTTACAGAAGCCCTGTCAAAGTAAACTACATGGAATTGGAACAGGCGAACCAAAAAGTTGGTCAAACAGGAGAAAGCATCGCACTCGAATACGAACGTTGGCGGCTCGTCCAGGCGGGCAAGGAAAACTTGGCAGAGGAAATCGAATGGGTTTCCCAAACTCAAGGTGACGGACTTGGCTTTGATATCCTTTCAAAAAATACGAACGGCACGGACCGATATATTGAAGTCAAGTCGACCAAGCTAACGAAGGAAGCCCCTTTTTATTTCTCTCCACTTGAGTATGATTTTTCTAAACGCAAGCGTTCAAGTTTCTTTTTGTATCGGGTATTCAATCTAAAGGCGGACCCAAAACTTTTTATTGCCAACGGGGCTTATGATGAGTTCTGCAATATTAAACCGACACAGTTTAAGGGATCTTTTTGATTTGCCGGAATCGAAAATTCTTTGACCCATAACAGATCAATGCATATGCCCTCTACCCATTCCTTCTCTTCTCACTCTCTTCAATCAGTCCTGTCAGGTCTACAGCAGGCCGGATTTCCCAACAGCCCCGGTCGCGCAGGAGCCTGAGTGAAGGATGCTTTGAGAGCAGGCGGATGGCGTGATTGAGGTCAGTAGCTTCAAGTATCATGATACCACCAATCTGTTCTTTTGTCTCGGCGAAAGGACCGTCTGTGACGGATACTTTGCCATTACGCCATCTCAATGTGGTGGCATTTTGGGAACCCTGCAACCCTTCGCCACCGACAAAGTGACCATTTTTTTTCAGCTCGTCGTCATAGGTGAAGCACTCATCCATCATGGCCTGTTGCTCTTCTTCGGTTGCTGATTCCCACTCCTTCTCGTTAATGTATCCAAGGCAAATGTATTTCATAATGATTCTTTTATGCTTATTGATAAATTTTCCGGTTCACCACGGCAGCGGCTTCCCGTTCACTCAAACCTGATCGAAGTGTTTAAAGTCATTAAATAGGAGGTCAGAGACCTGATCTTTCCACCGGTCATTTCAAAGACGTCGCAAAATACAGCGTCAAGCGAGTTTCCGTTTTTCATCTTGCCTTGAACAGCCCCTTCTGCAATGACAATATCATTTTCTTCGACGAGCCTTTTGATCTGGATTGTCGGAGGACCAACAAAATTGTCGTTTTCGATTTCGTTGTCGAATTCCTTTTTTCCACGGTGTGTATACACGCCGGGCATTTTCCAGACAACATCATCCGTAAGGCAATCAAGGATCATTTGATGGTCGCTCCGGCGGAATCCATCCATGTATTTCTCCACGGTCTTTTTGTTCGCTGTCATGTTTGATTGAGCTTGTTTGGATTCAATACTTGTGTTAAGATTTATTTGCGAATTTTAGAAGGACGCCGCCGGTCGAAAGCTGTTGTGTGGAACCAAGCGATAAATTCCTGGAAGATATTCCCTGTTTGAACAAAGGCCGGCCACTGCCCAAAATAACGGGCGCAATTCCAATGCGATACTCATCAAAAAGGTCATCGTTGATAAATGTCCTGGAAAGGTCCGCACTCCCAAATACATACATATCTCCGCTGCCCTTAGCCTTCAGTGTGGAGACCTCGGCTGAAGCATTCTCATTGATCAGGGTTGAATTGTTCCAGTCAACTTCTTTTAATGTTTTGGAGAAAATAAGTTTTGGAATGCTGTTCATTAATTTGGCAATTGCCGCATTTTCGCCTTCCGCTTTTTTCCAGTAAGCCGACATCCCCTCGTAAGTTACCCGGCCGAAAACGAGATAGTCAGCTGAATGCAGCTGCTCAAGGCTAAGTTTTTCAAGTTCCGGACCCCAAATTGCATTGTGAAAAGACAGGTCCCAGTTCTTTTCACCCTCAAAATAGCCATCCAGGGTGATGATATTCCACATTATTAATTTTCTCATGTTAGTTGTTGTTGGTTTTCTAAAATTGTTTGTGCGTTCACCAGGTAGTCGAACAGCCAAGGACAAAATCGACAAACAATTAAAAAAAAAATTTTACACGTGGGAATTACGTTTCCAGTTCCCGGAGCTTTCGTTCAATGAATCGCCGTTCCGGGTCTTGTTGTGCGAGGGTAAGGGCACGTTCCCATGATGTTCGTGCTTCACTTGTCCGGCCCGTTTTCCGACACAGCTCTGCCCGTGCTGAGTAAGCCAGGTGATAATCTTTTAATTCCCCGCGCTCAAGAATCGCATCAATCTGTCGCAATCCGGCTTCAGGACCATCGTTCATGGCTATGGCGACGGCGCGGTTTAATTCAATTACTGGAGAGGGGTTTATGCGAAGCAACAGCGTGTAGAGCCGGGTGATCTGTGCCCAGTCGGTGGCGTCGGGACTTTTCGCCTCCGCATGCAATGCCGCGATGGCTGCCTGCAGGGCATACAGGCCTGGTCGTTTGGATGAAAATGCCCGTTCAACAAGCGACAATCCTTCTTCAATCATTTCGCGATCCCAGCGCGAGCGGTCCTGATCTTCCAGAAGAATCAGGTCTCCCGACTGCGTGGTACGTGCGGCCCGGCTGGATTCGTGTAGCAGCATGAGGCCAAGTAATCCTGTAACTTCCGGATGGGGCAGCAAATTGTGCAGAAGACGCCCGAGTCGAATCGCTTCGCCTGAAAGTCCAACCCGGGTTACCAATTCACCGGACGAGGCGTAATAGCCCTCGTTGAACACAAGGTAAATAACCTGGAGTACCGCCTCAAGCCGGTCAGGCAGCTCATGTTGTTGTGGAACTTCGAAAGGTATCTTTGTCTCGCGAATTTTGGCCTTGCCACGGACAATCCGCTGCGCAATGGTGGATGGCGTTGCAAGAAACGCGCGTGCGATCTCTTCGGTAGTCAGATCACAAACCTCACGCAACGTCATGGCCGTGCGCATATCGAGTGCCAGTGCGGGGTGGCAGCAGGTGAAGATCAGCCGGAGCACATCATCTTCAATCTCTTTATCAATCTGCCCTGAGGGATCACCAGTATCCGTTTCCATTTCCCGGACTTGTTTTACCTGCAGCGGGTCAAACTTTGATTGACGCCGGATACGGTCGATTGTCTTAAACCGGCCGGTGGAAACTAGCCACGCCTTCGGGTTGGAGGGAATGCCACCTTCGGCCCACTGCTCAAGGGCCGCCTTAAAGGCATCATGCAATGCATCTTCGGCAAGGTCGAAGTCTCCAAGCAATCGGATCAGCGTGGCAAAAACGCGGCGCGACTCTTTACGATAGATCTCGCCCAGGAGCTGGGAAATATGTTCGGGGGAATTTTGCATGGTCCTTCGATTCAAATAATCCTACGCGGAAGCACGCTGAAAATATAACTCAAATATCCATCCCGGCAGCCAACGGAAAAGACGCATTTACATGGCGGTGAGTTTTGAATTGTGACAAAACTAGTTCACTCAACCTCCAAATGTGCCGTTAGGTGACCAGATATAGCCTGTGCCGCCCGGATAAACAGAACTGAATCAGCTTTTACTCTTGCGATATCGACGGAACGGATTCTCGGTTCAATAACTTTATGAATTGTTGTTCCGCCAATTTTTCGTCCCTTAGGTCTCTTCTTCGTTGTGCCAGCTCAATGAAGTGCTCTAAATTCATTACAGTCACGGCCTTTCGCGTTTTGCTTCCATTTTGCGAAAAAAAGCAGCGCGTTCATCTTGCCAGTAAAAAGATTGGGTAACGTAAACCATTTCACATAAAAGGAAAGATCGCAACAGCAGTTTCTCTTCTGTTCAAAACCGATAATCGGTGCGTTTCGATTATCCTTTCAATAATTTACAAACCGGCAACCTATAGCTGTCAATTTGACTCCTTCATATTTAAAAAGGGGTTTTAGTCGAAAATTTTGCTCCTGAATTGAATTTTAATAGCAAATTTTACCCAAAAAAGGCTATTTAATCGAAAAAATTAGCCAATTTCAAAGAAACAGGTAGTCATAATGGAAAAAACTCTTCCTTCACATATCCGGGAAATTGTTTTTGCTTCTTCTGATCGGAGTAAGTCTAAAAGGATAACAGCCCTTTTAAAGGAGGGCGCAATTCGTAAAATCGCCCCACGAATTTATAGCTCAAACTTCTCCGAAAAACCAGCGACTATAATAAAAAGGAATTGGTACCGGGTATTAGCGAATCTCTATCCCGAAGCTATACTGAGTCATCGCACAGCATTGGAATCGAAGCCCACTAAGGAGGGCCACATTTACCTCACCTATAGCTACACGAAAAATGTAGAGCTGCCCGGATTGACAATTCATTTTTTGAACGGGCCATCCCATATTGAAGGCGACAATTCTTTTTTTGAAAATCTATATGTCTCACAGGAGGCCCGCGCGTTTCTTGAGAACCTTCAAACTACACGATTGACCGGTGAAAAATCTAAAACTTTGCCATTGCCACAACTGGAAGAACGACTTGATTCTATAATAAGAGCGCGAGGTGAACCAGGTTTGAATGCTATCCGGGACCGCGCAAACCAAATTGCGCCAATTCTTGGTATGGAAAAAGAGTTCAAGAAATTGAACAGTCTAATAAGTGATTTGCTTGCCACGGGCAAATCAAATTCCGACTATCGGAACCTGAAATCGCCAGCAGGGATAGCAAGAGCACTTGGTGAACCTCTTGATCCCGACAGAGCCCGATTATTTGAAAGTTTATATGAGGAGCTGGCAGGCAATGTCTTTCCAGAATACAAAGACAAAAACACTACAGACAAGTCATACAAAACATTTGCGTTCTTCGAAGGGTACTTTTCGAACTACATAGAAGGCACAGAATTCACGGTAAGGGAAGCGAAAGAGATTATCACAAATGAAACACCTATTCCATCACGTTATGAGGACTCCCATGACATTCTGGGAACTTATCGAATTGTATCCGACCGAAAAGAAATGTCGATTTGCCCAACAAGCCCGGATCAATTTCTTGATCTCATGAGAAGGCGGCATGCTGCTCTATTGCAATCAAGAAATTCTAAAAAGCCAGGGGAATTCAAAGACAGGAACAACAGGGCCGGTAATACTGAATTTGTTGATTGGCAACTGACGACCGGAACATTGAAAAAAGGATTCGAGTGGTATAGCCTCTTGCGGGAACCCTTTGCCAAAGCTGTTTATATGATGTTCCTCGTCAGTGAAGTTCATCCATTTCTCGATGGTAATGGAAGAATCGCGCGGGTAATGATGAATGCTGAATTGTCTGCTAAAGGTTTGTCGAAAATTATTATCCCGACCATTTATCGTGAAGATTACATGGGAGCACTAAGAAAACTAACAAGACAAAGAGTGGCGGATGCTTATGTGAGGATGCTTTTGCGCGCGTATGAATTCAGTTCGACTTTGCATGGAGAGAGCATTGATGAGATGGAAAAGAACTTGATCGAATGTAATGCGTTTAAGGAGCCGAAGGAAGGAAAGTTAAAGATTCTCAAGTAATTCCGGTGGTTGTTTTATTTTTGGGCCATTCATAGCTTCCCGGTCCCAGGGATTCTTTTTTTTATGATATTTTAGAGACTCGTATGAAAATCTGGCCGGCTATAGCGATGCAGCTTTTATTCTGCCTTTGTAAAGGGCAGGAAAAATTACCACTTGAGTTTGAGCGAATTAATGGTTTATCGCAAAACACTGTTTTTTCTATCACAAAAGACCGGCAAGGCTTTTTATGGATAACGACAGCTGATGGCCTGAACCGCTTTGACGGAGTGGAAATGAAAATCTACAAGCCATCAATAGAACACAAACCGGGTACTTATGTAAACCGGATGATAAGGTCGCCTTTGGTGGAAGATGAATTGGACCAGATCTGGTTTTCTTCTAACGCAGGCTTGTATTCGTATAATAAGAAAAAAGATCTTTTTGAACATCGAAAACTGGAAGTCGTCCCTGGCACCGGTTCATGGACAATGGACCCTCTTTATTCTACAAAAAACAAAGTATGGGGATCCAATAACTCCCTGGGAGTTTTTGAGTACGACATCCGATCCAACCAATGGACTGCCTACCCTGTTAAAGAGAGCAAGAGCTATGAGATGATTTTCAGTAAGTGTATCGTAGATCAAAAGAATAATTTTTGGGCTCTTCCAAAAAAGGGGGTTTTGTTTTTTGACAGCCGGCTGAAAAAATGGAAACAGTTTTTAAGCGAAATGTCTTTTACCAATATTGGCGCCGGCGTCGGCTGTATTTATCTTTCATCTAACGAAAGCATTTTTTCTTTCGATTTGAAAAGCTCAACGCTGTCACAAATTGAGATCAGGGACCGTTCAGCGTTTTTCATAAAAACTATTTGTACAGACAAAAAAGGAAATAGCTGGCTGGGTGATGATCAGGGGAATATCTTTTGCAAAGAAAAAAGTAGAAACCATTTTCAATGGCGGGGAAATATCAACGCCGGTTCTAAAGGCGGGTATCCCGTCTATACATTATTTGTCGATGAAAATGATATCTTATGGGCCGGGGCTGACGTGTTAGGTTTATTAAAAGGTTCTACAAAACCAAATCCTTTCTTTGTATACCCGCCCGCAAACCTGAATACTGCAAATGATGAACTGTTCATTCATTCGGTTTGCGAAGATGGAGTAAGGGTTTTGTTGGGAACTTACCAAAAGGGCTTGTGGTCTTTAAACCGGGAGACCGGCAAGATTACGCAGGTATATCCTTTCGGCACTACTCACCTGACTCCCGAAGAAAACTCTTATACGATCGTATATTATGATTCAAAAGAAAACTTATGGGTGGGGAGTTATACATCTTTACTTGTGAAAAGAAAAGGGGAAGAACAATTTTCAAAAATACCACTACCACGCCCATCTTTGGCCGATAGAACATTACGTCCCATGGCTGTTTACGAACTTAACGATACGTTATATTTTAGCACATTCTGGGGTATTTATGCAGTGTATAATTCAGGTAATGGTATTGAGTATTTTGAAGAAACAGGAACTGGCTTTTATTATGATATTTTCATTGATAAGCAGAAGAATTATTGGCTGGCTACGGAGAATGGTATCTACCGAAAAAAACATCTCGACAAACTTTTTGGTCAAACAGAAGAAGATACTTTACTGTTTCGACACATTGGCATAAAATCTTTTTTGGCTGATGACTCAAGTAATTTGTTATGGTTATCAACCACAAGCGGTTTAATTGCTTACCATTTACCAACCGGCAAGTATAAAAGTTTTACCGAAGCAGAGGGGCTGGGTAATAGTCATGTTTATGGCTCTTTAAAAAAAGGGAATGTATTATGGGTCAGTACCAATAAAGGATTATCGCGTGCAAGGATAATCTTCACAAAAAATGAAGCGCTGCCTTCGTTGTCATTTACCAACTATACCCGCCGTGATGGTTTGCCGGACGATGAGTTTAACACTTATGCTTACCATGCGGGTAAGACTGGAAATTTTTATTTCGGATCAATCAAAGGCATCGTGTGGTTTAAGCCGGATCAAGTCAACCACGAACAGCAGTTTCCAGAACTCATTATGACCGAACTGCTCATCAATGATAAAAAAGCTGATAGTTTAAATTCTCCTGGATACATTACAAATTTGTCTTTGCCGTATTATAAAAATAGTTTTCTATTCAAGTTCAGAGGCATAGACTATATCAATCGCGATCATGTACAGTATGCCTATCAATTAGAGGGCTGGGACAAAGATTGGATCTATAGTGGAACTTTGAACGAGGTGCGGTATAATAATCTTCCTGCCGCTCATTACACTTTTAAAATAAAAGCTTCGTCGGGTGGAGGAGTATGGGAAGATAAAATTTATAAAGTTTCCATTGTCATTGCTCCCCCCTTTTGGCGAACCTGGTGGTTTACATCACTGGTTATTCTGGCATCGCTTGCCTTTATTCTTGCCTTTGTCCGTTACATGTACCAAACCAAGGTGAAGCAAAAACTCCTTGAGCTGGAAAAGCAACAAGCATTACACAAAGAACGTCAGCGCATCAGCCGTGAAATGCATGATGACATTGGTGCCGGGCTTACTCAAATCGCATTGATGAGCGAATCAGCCAAAATAAAATCAAAAGCCCCAGACAATAAAGAGCTTTGCGATATTGCAGATACCAGCCGCATGCTTGTAGATAGTATGAGCGAGATTATCTGGACTATCAATCCTGACAATAAGACCCTGGAACAATTCATCTCATACCTGAGGGAAAACTTAAATAAACAACTTGAGTATTCGGGAATTAATTATTCCGTCGAACTTCCCGACGAAGGCCAGGATATTTTGCTTCGCAATGAACAAATGCGCAACCTGTTGATGGTGACAAAGGAGACTGTAAACAATGCTATCAAACACAGCAGGGCAAAAAATATTTCCATTAAATTCTTACACCAAACAGACAAGCTGCACATCGAAATAAAAGATGACGGTGTTGGATTTGACGCACAAAGAAAATATTCGGGGAATGGATTGCATAACATCCGGCAGCGCACCAGGGAGATTGGTGGTGAAATGCAAATTGCATCAGATGACAGGGGCACCCGGTTTAATTACTTCTTTCCGATAAATACTACTAAAATAACATCGTGACAAACCAAATAAACCTGCAATTTAGATCGTGGTCATAGAATCCATTGCCATAATTGAAGACGACCACAAAGTGCGTCATTACCTTGCAGAGCAGGTACAACTGCAAGTAGAGGTTAAGGAGTTAAGAGTGTTTGCCGATGCAGAAACTGCACTTGAGGAGTTAGCTTCAGCCCCCGTAAAAATTGCTTTGTTTTATTAAAGAAATGAATCTATCTAAACATAAATGAACATAGAAAAAATTTCTTTTTACTACCCATTGCAGCCTTTCCCGGAAAAGTGGACGCAATTCCGGGATCAGACAATACGTAAATACAGTATTAAAGACGAAACCGGAGAGGTTGTTATTTCTCCGGAATACGATTACAAAAACCCTCTTTTCTTATTAAGATGAATCGTAAAAGTCCATCTTTTGAAATAAATGCATAATCCGCAATCCATTTTTTTTAGAATTCATTTCTTCACCAGGCGATATGTCGATACCTGCTCACGATAGATCACCTTAAGAACATAAACTCCCTTTGGTAGTGCACGGCCGATTTCAAGTCCTTCTTTATCCACAATTGATCGCTCTACCACATTTCCATTAAAGTCGGCCAACTCAACATAAAGTTTTGTTGAAACAGTTTCGGCAGGAGTAATATGAAAGGTTTCTGCCGTCGGGTTCGGGTAGATATCAATTCTTACAGCTGATATTGAAGCTGTGGCAGAGACTGGTTTGAAGTTATCGTCGGTGACTATAAGATTCCCAACAGGTTGCGGCCCGGATTGATCAGAGAAATCATACAGTTTCTGAAATGCGGAGCCATCGTTTTTCACGCGGAATAATGTGCCGCTGTTGTGAGCCCCACCCCCAAGGGTGGTTCCGTACAAATATCCCTGGTGGTCCATCGCAAGTCCGCCATTCGGAGCAAATCCATTCGTGGAGTTGAATTGAACAAGTGTCGCGTAGTTGCTTCCATCGGTATTCATCCGGAAAACGCTCCCCGCAAAATGCTCACCGCCATATGTGGCCACGCCATAGATCACACCATCCTTAACCATGGGATCACCTTCGGGCTGTTGAGGTCCATCGTTTGCGAAAATATGCAGCAGCTCGTAAATACTTCCGTCGGTCCTCACCCTGTAAACTGTTCCCGCGTTGTCATTCGGTCCACCGGTGGTCGTGCCGTACACCCATCCGTCTTTTCCATAAGCGAGGCCGCGTGGAGAGTAGCCGGCGTTGTAGTTAAAGTCATGCAAAACCTGGTAGCCAGTTCCGTCCGGGCGTACTTTGTAAACAACTCCGAAGCCAGTATTGCCACCGTTAACCGTCGTGCCGTAAAACCATCCATCCACTTCGATTATTCTTGCAAAGGGGTCTCTGCCTGTTGCGTCCTTAAAGAAATAAAAATCCTTTATGGTTAAAAGATCCGGGCTCACGCGGGTAAGTTTTCCGGCGTTGTTCCACGTATCCGAAGCCGCGTATATTGATTCATTGGATCCCATTGTCACCTGTATATTTGAAAAATCTGTGATTGCCTCTGAGATCCTCTCCGACTCGATGAACTCCCCGGTGGCGGGTTGATAGCGAAATACAGTGGAGCGAGAATCGCTTTCATAAGGACTGGTGAATGTCGTACCATAAAATCCGTCCGGACCGAGGATCATTTCTTGTCCGAATCCAAATGCCGGCGGCACCTGGTGATGTTTCGTAAACTTCATGCTGTCGAGGCTGAAGCTGTAAATACTTCCTCCGGCGTAATCACTGCCTTTAGTCATTCCCCATATTCTTGTCAGGGCCTGCCGTGCCCGCGTCGAGAAGGTTGTAGTTGGCCCCCAGGTTGTATTCACGTCCGCCTTAACCCGTGTATAGTATGTCGTGCCGGGTTTTAAATCGCGTATAACAAATGAGGTCTGGCCATCGCCGAGGCTGGTGTACAAAATTTTTTCGCCGGAGAACGTGGAACTTGTATTCAGCTCGACGGTATATCGCTTTGCCTGGGAAATTGCCAGGGCATCAATTTTCAATACATCGAACTCGATTTGGCCGGTACCATTGGATGGCGTAGTTATTTTTGAGAATACCTGAGCCTTCGTTTTGAAGCTTGTCACTGCACCGTACGTGCTATTGATATTGGTCTTTACCCTCGCGTAGTAGGTGGTGTTGTATGCCACTCCTGTAAATGTGAGGGTACGCTGATTGTCTGTCGCGCTTGTCACCGACTTCTTTGTTGCAAAAGACGATGATGCACTGATCTCCACGGTGTAGCGGGTTGCACCCGTTACGGCCCTCACTGTAACTTTTAAGGTTGGCGCTTCGACATTTGTCGCGCCATTTGCCGGTGTTGTTACGACACTTTGATTGGACGATGCGACAAGGGAAGTTGTAAACGAAGAAGAGTGGCCGTAGTTCGGCCAGAAGCTGGTTTTGTATCGCACGTAATATTTCGCTCCCGGCTTCAACCCCTGCACCTGGAAGTTTGGCGTCGGGCTATGGACAGTCTGTGCAATAGATTCGAAATACTCGCTGACACTGAGTTGCAATGTGTAGTTCAACGCTCCGTCCAGCGTGTCGGCTCTAAAAGTATTATTTACCGGCACGTTACTGGCGCCATCTGCCGGGTACTTCAACTGGCGGTCAGGATATTGAGGCGTGCGAACAGCGATCGCTTTGGTGGCGATGTTACGCACTATCCTGAAATCAGATGACGACGAGAGGCTGTAGACACTTGAATTGTTCCTGCCTATCAGCAAGCCGTCCGCCATCAACAGTGATTGCTCCACTTTGTAAGTTGCTTCAGGTGCCCCTTCACTATTAAAATGGTGGAGAATCTGAATCCCGCCTTCCTGGTAGTGGATGGCATAAATGACCCCTTTGTTATAGAGGCCGCCCTTCGATGTAACTCCATAAAAAAACTCATCGTTACCGGTCTGCAAGCCACGATCAGGATAGGCGCCATCATTCTTGTCGAAATGATGGAGCACCTGATAGTTGGTACCATTGGGAAGTACTTTAAAAACAACGCCGTAATTATATTTTCCCCCTGTTTTAGTTACGCCGTACAGATAATTTTCGTCGATTCCTCTTACCAGCTTACCTACAGGAATTCCACCGGTTTCTTTTTTGAAATGATACTTAATAACTATTCCGGTGTGGGTACTGTTTACTTTAAAAAGGAAACCCTGGTTGTTGTTACCTCCGGTTCGGGATGTTCCATAGATCCCCGGCTCGGTGACGTAATGGAGATTACTGTTTGCCAACTCGTTGGGATTAAAGGCGTATTGCAAAATCCGGGTACCGGCACTGCCTGTCTTTCCGATCTGGTACTGTTTGTTACCGGTCGAAGTGTAATATGGACCGATATAGTAGATGTTTTCGTCTGTCCCAACAAACAGCGTCGTGTTGGCAGGGTCATCGGTACCTGCCCGAAACTGGTGAAGCTGCGTGAGTCCCTGGCCATCGAGCTGGAAGACAGTTCCTTTCTTTCCTGAAGAAACCATTCCTGAAGCCTGGTTCTCTTCGCCTCCTTCAGTGTTGATACCGCAAACATATAGTCCGTCATCGAGGTAATACGTGGTGTTTTTTCCTAACACACTGTGTGGCGCGAGATCCGAGGCCCTGGTTAATAATGATCCATCCAGGTTCATGTACGAAAGTCCGTCGTTGTCCATCCAGATCAGGTTCTGGGACCAACCAGCTGACACAAACAATAGCAAGAGCAAAATGCTCGCGTAAAATTTCGCATGCATAAAAATTAAGAATTGAGAGTCTTTTAAAAATTTTGAATCGTGAATAATGTAAACCGGTATTACACCAGACCAACGCCTCCTATCTGTCCCCATCAAAGCTGTCGCTTCTTTTTACACCGGGTTATACAATAGAGATTTTTGGAATCTTGCCGACGAATTTGATGCCACGCTAACGAAGCAGCATTACGTGCGTTGTTGAATATCAGAACGCTTGCTTGATTACCGTATAAGTAAAATGTTCGCCACTTGGGAATTGGCACGCTCAGGAGAGTGGATGAGGCTCTATATGAAAAAATACTGCCGGAGTATAAGAAGATGGTGGTCGGCTGTAATATTTTTAAGTAGAGATTTCCTATTTTTATTCAGATTGTTGGCTATGCGAATGGCAGTCATTTTCACGCTGAATATTGTTATTGATGCCCGACCAACTTCTTTATATTTTGCATGAGCACAAAAAAGACACCTATGAAAAAAGTATTACTCATTTGCCTCCTTTCCGCTTCGGTGATCGTTAACGCGCAAACCACAGAGACGAAATATTACCGCAGCAGACCATTTGACGAGGAGGTACCGCAATCGAAGGCGAAATATTCAGAAACTATAACGAAAGAGGACGGGGTAATCACAACCACAACCCGGAATCTGAAGAAAGATGAGATAGAACGCCGGGAAGCGTGGAAGGGTGATGAGCCCGTAGGTAAGTGGATCGGTCTAACCGGAACTGGCCCGGAGGAACGCGATTACGATTTTGTCTTGCGTTATGAAGAACGTACTTGTGAAAACCCGGATGCGATAAGCGCTTTACCGGATTTCTTTGCCAGTAATAATGTGGTTGGATATACAGCGCCTGTCATCGACTACAAAGACCCGCAGTTCATGTCCTTCATCCGGCATAAACTCCGCTATCCTTCGAAAGCCGTGAGACATGGTATTCAAGGCGCCGTTCATCTCGCCTTTACAATTACAAGGGAAGGAATTATCAAAGACATTGTCGTTACCAGGGGGGTAGACATCGTACTGGATAAGGAGGCGGTGAGAGTGATACGATTGTTAAAACTTTCAAGTCCGGCGATGCTGAACGGGAAGCCGCAGGAAATTTGTGTTAAGATGCCGATACAGTTCAAGTTGAGTTAAATAAGCGAGTGTGAGTTTCATGTGGCATGGTCAGGCTGGTGTCATCGTTACAGTCACAGTGCCACCGAAAAAACAGTTGGAATAAATTATGGAAATATTTCCCTACGTCGGAGTTGGTGATTTTCATTTTGAAGAAAATTTCAATTCGATCAAAAGTAAGCTGTCTGAATTCAAGATGGTTCATGAACGTGATAAGGTTGAAATGGATAGGACCTTCCCCTCTTTATATGTCCAGGACATAGACCTGTATATCGTTTTTTTAGAAAATGGGGAGCGCGTGAGATTTTTCGAAACCGGTAATGAAGTCCATCACCTTGGTAAGGATCTTCACAATGAACCTTTGAAGGAGTTGAGGCAGGTTTACAGGAAATTGGATAAAAACCTGACGAAGGTCGATGATGGGATCGACAGCCCCATGTTCGGTATCAGGATCACTAAAAATGACGACAACGCTGGTAATACTGTCCTGGTCTATAGCAAGGAGTATGCAGCCGAGCCCGCCGTAAGCGAGGATGACATCATTAATTATTTTTTGAAATAGCGTGCCGGTTTGATCGCCAAAAACCATTGATTCACAAATCTTCCCTTTACAAAGTTTTCCGGACGCAACACTCCATTTTTCCTTCCTGCAAACTCATCCTTCACATTCATTTCACCAGGCCTGCCAATCACCTGCATCAGCAGGGTCCCTATGATTTTTTGGATCGTGAATTGCTACAATCAACCTGTATGAAAAAGTTCGTTTTAACCGTTGGCATCCTCGTGTCTAACATTATCATGTTTGCGCAGAGGGCGCCCATTACGGATTTTGGGCATTTTAAAATCGAAAACAGCGACCTGATCTACCAGCATGTCATTGACACAACAATTTCCCCCAATGCTGCACTAAAATATCTGAGATCATTACCCGGGACCCACAAGGTTCAATTGGTGGACGACTTCATAACGGCTGAATTTGAAAATCTTGTTGTGGATGCTCGTCGCGTTGGCCGTAATTGGTTTATGACCCCGGCTATTATCGAAAACTACAAACTTTCCGGAAAACTGTTACTTGAGTTCAAGGAAAAACGCTACCGGCTGACATTAAGTGGGATGTTTTTTGTAGCTGCAACGGATTCTGTCCGAAAGCTTGGCGAGGGAACATTTGCCGACAACATGCTCAAGCGCGATAAAGATTCCATCAGGCCCACCTTGGCTACTGAGGATGTGCTTGGCATTTATGATTTGTTTTTTACGGACTACTTTTTAATCAAACGAACGTCAATAACCAGGTCGGACTGGTAAACCTACTTTTCCAATCACTCCTTCATTTCACCATCAGTCTCAGAGATTCACAGACCAAGCAGCGCGCGCCGAAGCATACGCTGGCCTTGAGCGTTGAAGCGTAGGCGAGGCCGTGCCCCTCGCCTAAACAGTGGTGGAGCACACGTCGCGCACCGTCGCCGAAAGTTCGCGCCGGGTTTGGGGTGGGGAAGTGCAGGCGAGGGTCGGGCTGTCGGCACTCGCCGGTCACCCCACTTGCCACTTCGGGCTCAGACAGATGCCTCCATCCCTCACGGAGGGTTCACATACAAACGGATCAATTGGTGCCGAAAAAAATCTCAACTATAAACAATCCGAAATGATCATTCACGGACAACAATTTTCACAACCGGGCAAAGTCTATTTCGAAATCCGCGCAGCGAATGTTCTTTTCCTGAGAAATAGAGTGGTCGCATTCTTGCAGAAAACGTCGTTGTGAGATTCACTGGTTTGCTTTTATCGGTCGTAATGGTCGGCCTGATCGCATATCAGGCTTTCAGGCCACGCGCCTGTAAGTTTATTCATCGCCCATATCTGCGTATTGACACCGTAAAGTTTGGTGAATTTATCGAAACGATTCCGCAGACCGGCACTGCAAAAATCGACCCGGCATTTGCACCAAACCTCGTCGTGAATGTTCCGATCGATCAGATTTACTTGAATAAAATTGTTCCTGGACTGACGGCAACGTCGACTATCAACAATAGCGATTACACACTGCAGATAGTGAGTGTCGATACCGTCCTCTCCGGCGGACGGTTCTCCGCCATATTAGAATTTAACGACACCATGCCTGCATTGGCCTTTGGCCAGTTAATCCGACTTCGTATTGAACTAAGTAAGCCCCGATGCGCACTCCTGATAGACGTTGGCGGTTTTTACAAAGACACCCGCGGCAATTGGATTTTCGTAGTCGACCCGAATGGCGCTGTTGTAAAGAGGCAAATCACTTTAGGCAGTAAGAATCCAAACAATTTTGAAATCCTCGGCGGATTGAAGGAAGGTGAGGCGGTGATTACGTCTTCTTACGAGAAGTTTGTTGATAGAGATGGCTTGGATATTGAGACGATTAGGGACATGTATGAAGACTAAGGCGGTATCTCTGACGCCCACATCAATGTTTCTCCTGTCAATCTCTGAAATCTTACAGAAGGGATGCGTGTACTTTCTATAAAAATAACTTAGTTATATCACTCACTATTTGCCATACGAGCAGCACAATTAATAACGCGATACCTATTTGCCGTATTCTGCGAAATGTTTTATAGGAGAAACGCTTTTTTCTTACTGCTTCATAACCAAGGGGTATTACTTCAAGCATGGCCGACTTTGGCAACGGTAAAAAATTTAATGCGACGGACAAGGCCATGTACATTGATGTCAGAGAAGCAAACCGGGAGAAACTAAAAGAGCCAAACGCAGACATGCTGATCGGTCCACTTAGTGTTTTCCTTTCTTGCCCCGCGAAAACACCTAGTGTCCGTCCAGGCATTTTAAATTGAACCATTGTGGTAGACCAAAATCGGCTTATTCCAAGTTTGAAAGATTCTAAAAACGAGTAGACTTTGGTTTTGTATGCGATCTTCTGTTCAATAGAAATACCGATCTTTTTAGATTCGTTTAACGCCAGATTTTTTTCAAGCTTTTGCTCGAAATTATCTCCCCGCTGTATCTCAAGCATTACTTGACCGTCATCGTCTGATTCAAAATAGGAGTTCATTTCCTGGAAACTCACTATCGGATAGCCGTTGATTTTTACTACCTTATCTCCAGGTAATATTCCGGCATTCTCAGCAGGGGATTCAGCCAAAACCTTTCCAACAGAAAATGGCGCGTTGATCGATAAGAACAACTCATGCCGTTGTAAGCTTTTCGCAATGGACTCATTTAGCGAAAGATTAAACTCCTCCCCCTTCCGGAGAATTGTGTAGTAAGTTTTTGGCGAAAGAATTACTTCAGACCGAACCAATTCCACGAAATCATCATAATCTGTCCCGTTGACGGCCATCACTTTGTCTCCTGGAAGGAATCCCACCATTCGCGCCTGAGCTGATGGATAGATGCCGTGTTTGATTACCTCATCTTTCGGAATATATTGATGACTTGAAGTATACACCGAAATAATGGACAACATAACGCCAAAGGCAAACAACGTGAGAACGCCACTGTACGTCAGCAGTAATCGTTGAAAAAGCGACGAATTGCCAACTTGCCAGGGATAAAAGAGCTGCTTTTTGCCAAGATTATCAACACAATAGATCCGGGCGAAGCCTATTATTGGAATATAAGTCCCTAAAGTAAATTTCACGTTCCGAAGATTGAATGTCAGAAACCCGGAATTGAACCCAAGAAAAAAATGTTGGGGAGACTTCGTTGGTATTTGGGCGGCCAGAAATCCAATGACGTAAACGATATTTGATATTATGAGGATTACCAGTAGGGAAAAGAATGCCATGGTATCTGATCTATTATTCTTGCCTAACTAACAAATTAATTACCGGCTTTTAAAGTTCAATTGTTAAATTCTTTTCGAACCCATTATAAGGCTCATTCATATATCCGTGAGGATTACAAATAATCTTCGTACTCCCAAGTTCATACTTTACCGGTACATGAATATGACCATGAATCCAGAATTGAGGTCGATACTGCAATATCGTGGACTCAAGGTTGGAAGCATAAGCCGATGAGACTATGTGGTTCCGGAATTCTTCCGGTATTGACTTCGGGCTTGGAGCATGATGAGTCACAACAATATTTTTCTTGGTCGTTGTTGACTGCAAACTTGATTGGAGCCACTTGAATGACTCCTGATGGATAACAAATGTGTCAATCGACCGCAACCTGGAATACGAGGGATCCCGCCTGATCATTTTGTAGTCGTTCATTTTCCCTTGACAGATGCTTCCGTTAAGCCGGGAATCGCCAAGCAAAGCAAAATCCGTCCAGAGTGTTGCACCATGGAAAGTTATGTCATTTATAACGACAGCCTTGTTCTCTAAAACATAAACGTTTGAATCAGAAGCAGAACTCCTTATTGCATTCAAGGTCTTCGGATAACTTCCTTTATAGTACTCATGATTTCCGAGTACATAAATGACAGGAACGTCTGTAATCGTTGCCTTTATCCATTCAATTCCCTTTGTACCAAGGTTGATGTCGCCAGCAAGGATCACAAGATCGGCACCTTCAAAGGATATATCCATGAAGCCGAACTCCTGATGTAAATCGCTTATGACTTGAATTTTCATTGTCAACCTGAAAAATATGCAATTTCCCGCAGCTTTAATGAGTCCTTTCCCGGGGACTTCATCCTCATTATCAAATTGTTTTTCTCCACCAAAAAAAAAACGTCCCGGTATTCACGTTACCATTTCCTGTTTGACGATCTCTCCCAGGCCCAACTATCCGAAGCGCAGGCGGTGGCGATGCTTGTCCCGGAATTGCGGCACATCTTTTTTCGCCGGTAACCTTTGAAGATAATCGTCGCCTTGCGGTGACGGGCTTCGGACCACAGTCGCTCCTCCAGCTGTGTGTTCTGTTGGTTCAGTGGAGAAGGAAAAAATACTTTCTTATGATCAAAAAATTACCCTTTCAATTTGCGGGCATCGCAATGCCCGGGCTCGCACTTTGTCCCATGACAATCGTAATGATTCTACTTGCTTCCGAAAACTTGCTTTCACAGTCAGTGCTTCTAAAGGACGTCAACACAACGGAAGAGATCTCTTATAACGAGATCAGCGAATTCACCAATGTGGGTACTGTCAGCTACTTCATAAGCAACAAGAATGAATTGTGGAAGACAGACGGAACCACCGCCGCCACGGTCCGGGTGAGGACCTTCAGGTCTTTGAGAAATCTTGTAAGGAGCGGGTCGCTGCTGTACTTCGCGGCAGATGACGGTACAAATGGCGTGGAACTATGGAAGAGCAACGGTACCGGTTCCGGCACCGTGATGGTGAGAAACATTGGTCCGGCTTCGGCAAGCACGAATCCCCTTTACATCACGGACGTAAACGGAATAATCTATTTCGTTGCTGACAACGGAGTGAATGGAAGAGAGGTCTGGAAGACCAACGGTACCAGCAGCGGTACTGTACTGGTAAAGGATATCATGGTTGGCAAAGGAAGCAGTGGCCCCAACAGACTTACAAATGTCAATGGCGTTTTGTATTTCCAGGCAAACGATAATATCAATGGATATGAGCTATGGAAGTCCGGCGGAACGTCTGCAACAACCATGATGGTGAAAGATATAAAGACGGGAAGCAAAGCGGGCAGCTTTCCAGAGTTGCTGACGAACGTTAATGGCACCTTGTTTTTTGTGGCGGCAGACAACACGACCGGGCGCGAATTATGGAAGTCGAACGGCACCGCTGCCGGAACCGTACGTGTAAGAGACATCATTGCCGGAATCGGAAGCCCGGCCATTGACAACTGCCACAACCTAAACGGGACATTATTGTTTACCGCGAATGATGGCGTCCATGGGAAAGAGCTTTGGAAAAGCAACGGTACGGCCATAGGCACGGTGATGGTGAAAGATATCAAACCAGGAAGCGCCGGCGCCGATGGTTACGTACCCATGGGGAATTTCAAGGTTCTCAACAACAGGTTATTCTTCACAGCCTCGGATGATGCCACTTATGGTAAGTTGAAATTGTTCATCACCGACGGAACCACTGCCGGAACAAAGATCTTCACATCGTTGGTCGGCTCACTGGGGCGGCCCCTCAAGCCCGAGCTCTCATATTACAAGGGCGCATACTACTTCTTTGCCCATACTTATGATGAACCGACAGAGACCGAAGTGGCTGCATTGTTCAGGATCAATACAGATGGAACAGGCCAAACGATGATCAAACGGCTCCAGCACGAGTATTATGAAACTGAATTCAATCCATTAATGACGACCGGCTACGCGTATCTGCTGTTCGCCGCGCGTTTGACGGCGGGTGGATATGAGCTCAACCGTTCCGATGGAACAACGGCCGGAACCCTTCCCTTGAAGGACACTTTCGTCAATACAAACAGCAGTGAAATATGGCAGGCGGCGACTGTGGGATCCATGACTTACTTTACAACCAGGGCTCCGCGGCTCGCCATCCACCGAACCAATGGAACGCCCTCAGGCACGTCCTTCATAAAAAATCATAGTGTGCTATGGGAACCGACAAAATCCGGAACGAGATTGTTTTATACTGCAAGAGATACATGGGACGGACCAATGATTCTATATACGATAGCCGGACCGACATCAACCCCTGTGGCGCTGCGCACAGGGCTGGGTGAAGCTTACAACCTCGCCGACGTCAATGGCAAATTGTTCTTTGTCGAGGATGCCAGATCTTTGTGGGTAAGCAACGGTACAGCTAGCGGTACAGTCTTGCTGAAAACGTTCCCGATCCTTTACGGGGCGACAAATTACAACGGTGTCGCGATGATCTTCGCCCATAACGGACTGGCCCTTGAGCTTTGGAAAAGCGACGGTACGGTCGCAGGAACAGTGAAGATAAAACAGATCAGCACACCCGATAACAGATTTTTCGATTTTAAAACCCAGGGTGTCGTGAGAAACCTGTTCTTCTTCTCCGCGGACAATGGAACCAACGGATATGAAATGTGGAGAAGCGACGGCACCGCCACCGGGACGTTCCGCATCACCGACTTAAGGACAGGTGACGCCGGCCGCCAGCAAATAGACATCGGCGACGCTGAAGTAGTAAATGATTCGCTTTATTTCCCGGCGCGTGACGCAGCGGGTGTTTGGGGATTGTACCGTACCAATGGGACTGCGGCCGGAACCACGCGCTTTGCCAGCATCGGTGGTCCCGCGCACCGCACGGAGAAAGCAGGTGACAGGCTCGTGCTATTTGTTGAGGGCAGCAATGAGGTGGTCAGCTCGATATGGGTAAGTGATCGGACATCTACAGGGACAAAAATGGTCCGGAGCATCCAAACCCGTTATGACGCAATTTCTGCTGCGCTCGTGAATGATGTACTATATTTCAGTACCAGTCCGCATGCGGGAGATTACAGGTACCCGATAACCAACCCGGGTATGTGGCGTTCAGATGGAACAGATTGCGGAACATTTAATATCAATGTCGGTGTCACGGTATCAACGCCAGTGGTAGCACTTGGCTCGCAACTGATCTTTACTGGTTATGCATTGAAGTCGGGGGCTGAACCATATGCGTATAACGCCTCCGTGGCGCCGGCAAGCCCTTGCGGAGCACCTTCTGACGCGCGCATTGCCGCGACCTCATTCGATGATGGCACTTTCAACCCGGAAGAGGAAGAGGCGTTAACCTTTAAGCCCAATCCATTCAGGGATGAATTGAGCTTCACAATAAATGGGGACGGCAATCAAAAGGCGAGACTGGTCGTCTACACAGTCGCGGGTGTTCCTGTGGAAGTGATGGAAGAGCTGGAAGCAAACAGGGAGTACACGATAGGCCAACAGTGGCCTTCGGGGATGTTTATCATTAGAGCCAGCATTGGCCGAAACGCTTTTGTTAAGAAAGTCATTAAGGAGTGATCGCCTGATGTCTGATCGATATTCGGAAAACGCCCGACGCCAATAGTCGGGTGTTTTTTTCTATTTATTAATCACCTTAGGAAGTTTAAAACAATAATTTGCGCGCATTTGAACTGTCAAATCCTTGGAAATAGACGAATGAACTCGATATTAATGCCGTACTAACCCCAGGCCTTTTTTATGGAAAATTTTCGTTTTAGGCATCTTATGAGAAACCATCCCGTAACCTCATGAGATTCACGTTACTATTTACACTTGTTATCCTTTTTCACCATCCTGTCAATGCACAAAATGACTTCTATTCAAAGGGGTGGAGCGCGGTCTATAAAAACGAGGTGAAAGATTTGCCAAAATCTGCTTTGAAGATTGTTGATACGATCTACTTCAAAGCAAAAAAAGATAAAAACACCACCGAAATTACCAAGGCGCTTCTATACCAGTCCAAGTTTGCTCTTGCGCTGCAGGAAAATGCGGAGTTGATTGTGATTCAAAAATTCGAAAAAGAAATTGAAGGAAGTACCGCACCCCTGAAAAACGTTTTGGAATCGATCCTGGCCCAGATATACTGGCAATATTTTCAGGCAAACAGGTGGAAATACTATAATCGATCAACCGTTTCAGAGACTGCAAATGCATCGGACTTCCGGACATGGGATGCCAGCGCAATCCTGAAAGAAATCGACCAACACTTCCAACGCTCGCTGCTAAATGCCACTTTACTCCAAAATACCCGGCTGGAGGCCTTCGACGATATTCTTGCGCTCGCTGAGCATTCCCAACGATACCGTCCAACGTTATACGATTTCCTCGTTAACTATGCCCTGGATTTCTATACGGTAAATGAAGGCGCTTTGCAAGATCCCGGTGAGGAAAGATCCTTTGAAATAGGCAATTACTTTATACCGATCGACACCATGGCTTTTGAAGATTCGTCAACCAAGCCAGGAAAGTATAAGGTTTTGAAACTATTCCATGAGTTGTTGCTATTCCATAAAGAAAGGAAAGATACGAATGCATTTGTTAACCTCGAAATTGAAAGGCTAAAATTCGTTCAAGAACATTCGACGCAGCGGGAGGATACCGAACGCTTCAAAACAGCGCTGACTAACCTGAAGAGCATTTATTTCAGACATCCCGCTTCCACGCTTGTTGACCTGGAGCTTGCGTCGATTTTTTTCAAAGAAGGCTTAAATTACAGGAGCGATACAACAAGGCGCCGGGGAAAGAAGATTGCGCTTCAAATCTGCAAGCATGCGATAGCAAGGTTTCCCAACAGCGACGGTGCGAAAAGGTGCGAAGCCTTGAAGGATAACATCCTTTCGAAGAACCTGTCCGTAAAGGCCGAAAAGTTCTTACCTGCATCCAAGCCGTCCCGAATGTTGGTTACATACACCAACCTGGCAAATATCCGTGTACGAGTTTACAAGGTTTCCAGCGAATTTGAAGAAGATTTCTTCACAGAAGCAAATGATTCCTCCAGGCTGGCAATGCTTAAGGGAAAAACGGCCCAGGCTTACTGGAATTCCGAGTTACCGAATACGGATGATCTTCAAAATCACAGCACTGAATTGATCATACCGGCCCTCGAAAAAGGTAACTATCTCCTGGTCGCATCCGAACTAGAGGAAATTGCCGCAAACGAAGGACTCTATGCGTTCACGCTCGTTCACGTTACCAATCTTGCTTTACTTGAACTGGAAAATAACAGCCTCCAGCGATTTCAGGTTGTGGATCGGAACAACGGAAAGCCTATTGTCAACGCTGACGTTCATTTGATGTCAACCATTACACACACCAATGGCCCTGAAATTAATGAGCATCAGACAACGGACAAAAACGGTTTTGTTACTATTAATACACCGAACAATGGGGGCTGGACCCTGGTAGTGAACGTGGTCTCGGGTGGTGATACAGCAACATTTGGAGATTACTACCATTACAATTATAGCGCTAACGCGCGGGATGCAGATGAAGATGTTAGGGCGAAAGCTTTTCTCTTCACTGATCGCAGCATCTACAGACCTGGCCAAACAATTTTCTTTAAAGGCATTCTCATTCAAACAACAGGCAAAAAATCGAACGTTGTATCCGGGGAGTACGTGGAAGTATTTCTTGAAGATGTGAATGGCAAGAACGTCGCGTCCGTGAGACTAAGATCCAATGCATACGGCTCTTTTAGTGGCGAATTTAAATTGCCAGGCAGCGGGCTCACCGGAGAATATACAATGTACGTTGATGAAGATCCTGGAGCCGACAGCAGGTTTTATGACGATCTTACAGATTTTGAATACAGCCAAACCACGATTTCAGTCGAAGAGTACAAGAGACCAACTTTCGAAGTAAGTATAAAACCGGTTACGGGAACTTTCAAATTAAATGACACCATTGCAGTAACAGGTATCGCTACGGCTTATAGTGGTTCGAAAATCTCAAAAGCCAGAGTAGCATATACCGTCAAGCGGGCAGTGCGGTATCCCCGGTGGTACTACTGGGAATTTGATGACGATTATTCACAACCAGAGGAGATCAGCAATGGCGAAGTTGAAACGAATGACCTGGGAAACTTTGTAATTCCATTTAAGGCGATCCCGGATGACAAAATCTCACCGGAATCAAAACCCGTTTTTACTTATTCAATTTCTGTTGATGTTACGGACATCAACGGAGAAACGAGAAGTTCCGAGTCCCGGGTAAAAGTGGGGTACCACAGTATGGTTGCGTCCATTAAGGCTCCCACTCAAATTGACCTGCAAATACCAGTTAACAATTTATCCATCGTTGCTGAAAACCTGAATGGGCAGTTTTCGCCAGCGAAAGGAACAATAAAGGTATACAAGCTGCAAGGCCCTGCTGCACCAACAAGAAAACGTCCATGGTCAGCACCCGACTATCCTGCGATTGGGCAAAAGGAATTTGAAAGATTATTTCCTCATGATTCGTATGGAGACGACGTGAGCACCCCAACAAAATGGGAGAAAGGAGAAATGATCCGGGAACTTTCATTCGATACAGAAAAATCGAAGCAGCTAACTATCACAACCGATAAAGCATGGAATATCGGTTTTTATGCGATGGAGCTGCACACAACTGATTCGACAGGACAATCAGTAGAGGACAAATTGGTTTTTGAAGTGGTCGACTCCAGGGGAAAAGGTGTGCCGGACAATTCATTACTCGTCTTTCAATCAGATAAAGACAGCTATAAGCCCGGCGATGTCGCCAAAATTAAAATAGGGTCGGCCGCCAAAGATGTATTCATTACAATAGAAATCGAGAAGAATAATAAAGTCGTTAAAACGTTTATTGAGCAGGTATCAGGCGAGACAAAGGAAATCACCGTTCCGGTTACCGACCTGGTGGAACAGGGTTTTTCGGTTCATTGCAGTGCAGCAATATTCAATAGCTTTATTCAACGGAACAAGACGCTAATGGTAGAGTCTGACCGAAAGAATTTGTCGATAGAAACGGAAACATTTAAGGACAAGCTTCAGCCTGGTTCCAGAGAAATGTGGAGCTTCACTATAACCGGACAAGATGAACAAAAAATACAGGCTGAGGTTGTTGCTTCAATGTATGATGCCTCGCTTGATCAGTTCAAGCCTCACCAATGGAGTTTCGATCCAATCCGGCAATCCTATTACCACCCGGCATACAGAATAAGCCCCGGTCAAAGTTTCGGTGTGACAGACTTTGTCGTAAAAAACCTCCAATGGTATCGTCAGGGCATTCCACAGCAAAACTATGACGCGTTTGATTGGTTTGGATTCAGTATCACAAATCCGGAATATGCTAAAAGGCGATACCTGGAACGTTTATACTTTGAAGCTGCGTCAACAGGCAAAGCCTCGAAGGTTACAATGAGTCACAGTCGGACCGGACGCCAGGGCTTCATATCCGGCAGACTTACGAGCAATGATGGTGAAGCACTTCCCGGTGTTAGCGTAATTGTAAAAGGTACGACCCAGGGCACGATTACAGATGTCGACGGATACTATAACATTGAGGCTGGCAAAGATGACGTCCTTGCATTCAGCTTCGTAGGATTTGTCAGCGCCGAAGTAAAGGCCGGAAGAAAAAATATCGTCAACGTGTCAATGGAACCTGACATTATGCAGCTTTCCGAAGTTGTGGTGGTAGGCTATGGTTCTCAACAAGTAAAAAAGAGTCTTGGCTATTCAGTAACATCAGTTTATTCTGATTCAATAGCATTTGATGAGGTTGTTTTTGAAGAAGTGTTGCAGGGAAGGGCTGAAGGTGTTTTTTTACATGCTTTAGGTGGAGCAAGCTATCACTTTAAAATCAGGGGAAGCTCGTCAGCACCCGGAGATGGGGCTCCCTTATATGTAGTGGACGGAGTAATTGTAGAATCATCAAAAATTGACCGAAATGACCTGGCAAGCGCCCAGGTTCTGCAAGGTGCCGCAGCCACTGCGTTGTACGGATCACGGGCGGCACATGGCGTCATCATCATTTCGACAAAGAGCGGACAACAAAAACTGGACAGCGAATTGGCGAAGGTAAGTGCACGAAAAAACCTCAATGAAACGGCTTTCTTTTTCCCCCACATCACGACGGATGAAAATGGTAAAATCCGTTTCTCGTTTACCAGTCCAGAATCATTAACGCGCTGGAAGATTCAACTTTTGGCCCATACCAAAAATCTAGTCACCGCCTCCAAAACCCTGCAAGCCGTAACTCAGAAGGAAATGATGGTCACACCCAACCTTCCGCGCTTCGTCAGGGTTGGAGATGATGTTATCATCTCTGCGAAGGTTGCAAACTTGTCCGGAAGGAAGCTGGATGGAAAAATCACCCTCCAGTTGACGAATGCAGCCAATGGCCAATCTGCAGATCAACTGTTTGCCAACATAGCCAGAAATCAAACCTTCAGAGCGGACGCAAAAGGGAGCACCCAGGTTTCATGGAGCATCAAGGTGCCAACCGGTGTCGATGCAATTCAATACAGGATCGTTGCCAAGGCAGGTAATTTCAGCGATGGCGAGCAAAGCATTCTGCCGATATTGCAAAATCGCATGCTCGTTACAGAGACAATGCCCTTGTATGTAAGGGCAAATCAAACCAGGACTTTCAACTTAACGAAGCTTCAGAATCAGTCATCACCGAGCTTGCAGCACCATCAGCTTACGCTGGAAATCACTTCCAACCCCGCATGGTATGCAATTCAATCGCTGCCCTATCTGATGGAATTTCCGCATGAATGTGCGGAGCAACTATTTTCGCGCTTCTATGCGAACAGCATCGCAAGTCATATCGTGAATAGTAATCCTCAAATAAAAAGCGTATTCGAAAAATGGTGGGCTTCCGGAAAAATGACGAGTAACTTTGAAAGCAACGAGGAACTTAAATCAATAATTATTGAAGAAACGCCGTGGCTGCGTGATGCAGAAAGCGAGACTGAAAAGAAAAAACGCATCGCATTATTGTTTGATCTTCAGTTGATGAATGATCAGTTGAACGGAACGGTAAACAAATTAAAGGAAATGCAGTATAGTGACGGCGGATTTCCGTGGTTTTCCGGTGGAAGATATGCAAACAGATACATCACGCAACACATTGCTTCCGGGTTTGGTCATCTTACAAAGCTGAAGATCGGTACCGGCGTAGAAATGAAAAGTATGATGACTAAATCTGTGAAATACCTCGATTCCAAGGTTGTCGAAAACCTGGTAAATCAAAAACAAAAGATCGGTGGAGATTATTTGGACACGTACACGCCTTCGGGTATTGAAGTGCATTATTTGTATATGCGCAGCTTCTATCCCGACATTGTTCCTGATCCAAAAGCCACGGAGGCAATTGCGTTCCTGCAAAGGCAAACCGAAAAAAAGTGGCTTGCGTATAATCTTTATCAGAAAGCAATGGTGGCATTGGTTCAATATCGGGCAGGGAATAAAGGCCTGGCCTTTGAGATAATGCGGTCTCTTAGGGAAAATGCAATCATCAGTGACGAGCTTGGAATGTATTGGAAAGAAAATGTTGGAGGATGGCATTGGCACCAGGCGGAAGTTGAGACGCAAGCTTTGATCATAGAAGCATTTGCAGAAATTCAAGACGATGATCCCAACCTTACAAAAGAAGAGAAACAACAAACCATAGATGAATTGAGAATCTGGTTGCTAAAAAATAAACAAACAAATTCATGGCGCACAACAAAGGCCACCACGGAAGCGGCCTACGCTCTTTTACTTCATGGTGCCGATTGGTTATCTCTCGAAAATTCCGTCAATGTCAAAGTCGGGAAAAGTGAAGTGAATATCGCGGCAACCGGTCCTGAAGCCGGCACCGGTTATATCAAAACAAGCTGGAGAGGTGATGAGGTGAAAGCTGACATGGCAAATGTCACTATCTCTAAAAAGGATGAGGGCATTGCATGGGGTGGTGTTTACTGGCAGTATTTTGAAAACCTTGACAAGATTACCGGAGCCGAAACTCCCTTGAAGCTGAAGAAAAATATTTATAAGGTTATCAATACCGATAAGGGTGAAAAGCTCAATGAAATCAAAACCGAAATTTTGAAACCGGGAGACCTGATAAGAATACGAATTGAATTGACTGCCGACAGGGATATGGAATATTTGCATATGAAAGATATGCGTGCAGCCGGATTTGAACCAATTGATGTTTTGTCATCATACAAGTGGCAGGAAGGACTGGGGTACTACCAAAGCACCCGCGACGTGGCAACCAATTTCTTCTTCGACCAGGTCCCTAAAGGTGTTTACGTTTTTGAATACGACTTACGGGTCAATGTAAAGGGAAACTTCTCGAACGGAATAACAAAGATTCAAAGCATGTATGCTCCGGAGTTTAGCAGCCATAGCGAGGGAATAAGAGTTACTGTTGAGTAAGGCGTTTCGAAGGTATTTCCAGGAATGTGGATAAGATCACGTAGTATTTAATTTCAGGCCAAAATTTCCGAACTTTGCCGTTTAAACCTTATGACTTCCTTAAAATTACTGCACGTTCTCACCACGGCATTGATATGTCTCATCTGGTTTGTCAATGGATTTTTTTGCAAAGTCTTGAACCTTGTTCCGAGACACCAGGAAATTGTTGGACGAATCCTCGGTGAAGAATATTCCTGGCTATTTACCAAAGCCATTGGGGTTTCAGAGATATTAATGGTAGTCTGGATACTAAGCCGGATCAGAACTCGGTTCAGCACGATATTTCAAATGGCGATCGTTGGCACAATGAATATTATGGAGTTTGTTCTTGTTCCTGACTTATTGCTGTTTGGAAGAATGAACATCGTCTTTGCTTCCATCTTCATTGTCCTTATCTACGTCAATGAATTCGTGCTGGGCAAGGGCGGGACGGTCCACAATAAACAAGTGATCTGATGCTGAGTTTCTTGAAAGATCATCCGTTCGCTGTCGCAAGTTATTTTGATACTTCACTGGTGTTGGCCTATGCGGTTCCCAAAGAACAACTACAAAAGTTTATTCCGGAATGCTTAGAACTGGATACATTCGAAGACAAATGGGCCTTCCTTGCAGTGGCTATGGTGAAAACGAGAAACCTTCGACCGAAAGGACTTCCAGAGTTTTTCGGCAACGATTTTAATCTAACAGGCTACAGAATATTTGTCAGGTACAATACATCCAACGGAAAGCGATTGAGGGGGCTATATATTATCAGGTCAGAAACTGATAAGGCAAAGATGACGATCCTGGGGAACATGTTCACGCACTACAACTATCAAAAAACGGACATAAACTTTAAGCGAAACGGGAATCAGATTGAAGTAACATCTTCCAAATCAGACCTTTTAGTAAAGGTTGAGGAAAGCGGTGATGATCTGGCCCTTCCAAAAAACTCCCCTTTTACAAATTGGAAAGAAGCAAGACGTTTTGCCGGACCACTCCCCTTTACTTTTACGTACGACAGGGCTAAAAAAGAAGTGCTGATTATTGAAGGGGTTCGCGAAGACTGGACACCGAAACCTGTAAAAGTTGTTGAGGGTAAAGTTGGTTTTGTCGATAGTCTGCAGCTGCAGGGAGCTGTTCTTGCCAATGCGTTCGTGATCAACAATATTCCTTATTACTGGAAGAAAGGGAGGAAAGACAAATGGAAGCAGTGACCAGAGGCCCTTATCAAGGTGTGACTAATATAATTCGATTCAACTGGCACTTTTATGTAATTGCAGGAGTGTCAATAGCGGCATTGGTCGTCGGCGGTCGCTCACTAAGTAACGGCATGTTCTGGCTTTGCATTGTACCAGCAACCGGAATATTCGCATCAACCATCATCTCGTTATTCGTTTCTCACTATGTCTATGACCGGTCGGGCCTTTACAATTTCGGTTGGTTAAGAGAGTTTGACAGGACAAGTGCAGGAAACATTGTCAACATACATGCTGGTTTTGATGAGACTAGCAGGATCCTGAAAACGAGTTTTCCAGAAGCTCATCTTCAGGTCTTTGATTTTTATGACTCGGCCAGGCATACCGAAGTTTCCATTGAACGCGCGCGCAAAGCGTATCCAAAATATAATGGAACCGTCAAAATAACGACTTCCGAATTGCCACTTGCAGAAAGCTCGATCGATATCATCTTTAATATTCTTGCGTTGCATGAAGTCAGGAATAGAGACGAGCGGATTCATCTTCTCAAAGAACAGGTCAGGGCATTACGACAGGGAGGTAAAATCGTTGTAGTTGAACATCTCAGCGACATGCCTAATTTCCTTGCTTACAACATTGGTTTTTTCCATTTCTTATCAGCTCGAGAATGGAGCACGAACTTTGACCAAGCGGGACTTTGCATTGACAGGAAGTTTAAAATTACCCCTTTTATTAACGTTTTTGTTTTAAGGAAGACTGATGGAAATACACGTTAAAATTGTCGGCACTCTCCTGATAGCATTATCACTCATGCACATCATCATTCCCAAATATTTCAAGTGGGAACACGAGCTAACGTCCTTGTCACTCATTACAAAACAGATTTTGTACGTTCATACTTTTTTCATTGCTTTTGTCGTATTGTTGATGGGTTTGCTGTGTCTTGGCTACTCGTACGAACTTCTGTATGATGCGTTCGGAAGAGTGATCTCTTTAGGCTTGTTCGGTTTCTGGCTTACGAGGCTGATTTTCCAACTCTTTGTGTATTCAACCAAGGTATGGAGAGGCAAAAGGTTTGAGACGGTGATGCACATTGTATTCACAGTTACCTGGTTATACTTTACTTGCGTCTTTCTTCTCTCATATATTTACTTGATGTAAGTATTCAATCTCTCAAAGCAGGTAAACGCTGAACAAATACGAATTTGAAAAATGGATCTGGCCTGAGAAGGACTTCGAACAAATGGGTTGGCATGATGCCACAATCCACGGAGTCCGCTTAAATCAGAATCTCGAAATCGATCTTGGCTATATATTTCAATGGCTCAACCGGAGGTCGAAAGCTATCACTTCACTTTCCGGGTGGCGCCTTGCACGTTGGTCAATTAATAACAGGTGGCTGGAGATCCACGACATAGAGAGATGACGGTTGTTGACAACAAGAGGCATAATAAAGCATCAACTTCTCCGGGATGACCGGAGAAGTTGTATTTTGTGCGCTATCAATCGACTCGGCGTGCCTATTTCCCTTTCCTGGGGAAGTTTGGATTTTTCATCACCTCATCAATTTGATCTGTGTGGCGCTTGCTGTGGGCTGCCATGAAGAGAATTGTTTGATAAGTATCAATTTTACCAAAAGGAAAATCGTTGTAATGATTTCTCAGATCATCGGATGTCGTTTTGATGTAGTTGATACAATTATCTCTCTTCGTCTTAAATTCACCGAGCGTTGCTTCGAAAGAACCAAATTTGCCGGTTGGCTCAAATGCCTCCTGTGTCTTTACCTTGTTGCTGCGATCTGAAATCATCTTTACAACCTGGTCATCAGTCATTTTTATTTCGCTTCGCTTGGAAGCATCGGCTGGTTCCTTGAGGCCCATTTGTGCAAATCCGAAGATGTTATTTTCTGATATGGCGATGTGTTCAACACATTCTGCAACCGACCAGGAATTTGCATCGGCTTTAAAATTCAATTGCTCCGTTGTAAGGCCTTTCACTTTCTGGACGAGATTGTCCTTTGTTTCCTGCAAAAGGTTTATCGCATATTTTCGTTCCGATTCGGTTAAGGTGGTATCCGGACGGTCAAAGCTCGTCGACACCAGGGCCAGGGCAATAAGAAAAAATTTAAGTGTTCTCATGGTATTTAAGTTTTAGTGATATGATAGAATGGATTTTTAGATTGATAAAATTTCAGGTTCGATTTTCAAGCAGTGCTTTATGCGGCAAGATCCTCCGGCAGTCTTTCACATTGCCAGCCGCTGACAACTTCACCCACAGCACGTTTCATGATCATTCATTCGAGACGTTTGCCCATCAGTTGTTGGAGATCAAAGTCAATCCTGTTTAGCCGTTAATTCCTTCCAGTATTTTGATCGGACGGACTTCGATCCTGGCGGTGGACGACGATTCGAATACCGGGTTGTTTTTGGCAATTTGAATTGCTTCGTTCAGGTCCTTTGCCTGGATAAGAAAGTAGCCGGCAATGACTTCCTTTGATTCGTTGAACGGGCCGTCCTTGAGTTTACCTTTTGTGCCGGAAATCATTGTTCCCTGATGCTCCAGGGGTTGTGCGCTTTTTAATTTTCCTCCTTTCATCAGGTCTTCGATATATACCATGACCTTTTGCAGGTGATCTTGCTGACCCTGGGGCGACAAAGACTGAAGGTGGTCTCCTTCAGTACGGATTAATAGCATGAATTCTTTCATTACAGTTAAAATTTATGTGATATTGATCATTTATGCCCTAAAGACAAAAAAGTCCCTTCGACAGGGACTTTTTTGATGAAGATTTTTTTAGAATTTTTTCGATCGCGGCTTTCAGCAGGCATAACTCCTGTTTTGGGCAGAAAATACGTGATATCGGGTTTGCTTTGGCTATACTGATTGCCGGTTGGCTTTTTGAATTTGTCATTAATAGTAAAAAAGTTCGACAGCGGGAATAATGAGAACGCACTATTTTTTAACACATAAGTCCAGCTTTTTCTGCAACAGGTCTTTTTCAGCCTGCAATGGGGAAAGTTGGATAGCCTTTTTCAGTGATTCGGAGGCTTTGCCGAATTCATTGATTTGCAGGTAAAGCTCCGCGCATGTTGAATGAAAGAGATGATATGATGCGAGGGCCGGGTCGTCCTTTATTTTTTCAAGTTCCTTCAGCGCTTCCGAGGCGCTGCTTACTTTAGAGATGACGATCGCCCTGTTGAGCAGCACTACCGGCGAAGGATCAATCTTGGTCAGATTATTATAGAGTGAAAGAATGCTACTCCAGTCAGTGGATTCAAAAGTTTTAGCAGCACAATGGTGTGCTGATATTGCAGCAAGGATATGGTAAATGGACAAACTTCCATGGAGCGCTGATCTTTCCAGGTAATAGAATCCTTTCTGCATCAGGGAACGGTCCCACTGAGAGCGATCCTGTTCAGCCATCGTAAGGATATTTCCGCGATCGTCGGTCCTGGATCTAAACCTGCTTGCATTCAAATACATCAGCGAAAGAACAGCATGCACGGTGGATTTATTTTTCAGAAGATCGTGTGATTCCATAATCTCCGATAAGCGAATGGCTTCTTCGCAAAGTTCAAAACGAATGACATCATTTCCGGTGGAGGCGCTGTATCCTTCATTGAAAAGAAGGTAAATGGCTTCCAGGACGGCATCGAGCCTGGGCTCGAGCATTTTACCTTCGGGAACTTCGAACGGGATCTTGTCTTCGCGGATTTTCTGCCGCGCCCGTACCAATCTTTTATGAACATTTTCGTCCGTGGTGAGAAATGCCTTCGCGATTTCGGCGATGCTAAAACCGCAAAGCGTTTTTAGGATAAGGGCAACCTGAGAGTCCGCGGAGATGGATGGGTGGCAACAGGTGAACATCATGCGCAATTGATCGTCCATGATTTGCTGCTCGGAGAAAATATGGTTCAAGGCGGGTTGAGCGGTCCATTGCGATTGCAGGAAGTGGGCAACATCAGACGAATACTTCCGTTTATTCTTTTCCCGGTTTATAATATTAAGTGCCTTATTCCTGGCTACCATAAAAAGCCAGCCCGAAGGATTCCCGGGAACTCCTTTGTAGGTCCATTGGTTGATGGCTTCTACCAATGAGTCCTGGACAACATCTTCGGCCAGGTCCAAATTGTCGGCTCCAAAAATCCTGGTCAGGACCGAAACCAGTTTGCCTGATTCATGTCTGAACAGATGGTCAACAAGCTGGTTTATGTTTTCACTTTCAGGCATTAAAATAGAATTATAAAAACCCACGATCGACCAATAACCAGGTCGCAAAAAGTATTGCCCAGTTTTGGCTATCAGGTGCAATTTAATGAAAGGCCCGCAGGAAAGAGGACGAGGATACGAATTCTTGACGGTGTCATCACCGGCCGTGCCGCAGATTCCAATTTTTGCAGGCCGGTGCGTAACGTTGGTCTAACTTTGAAATGATTCGCATGACGACGGCCAGATCCAACAGTTCCCGCGTTTGTGTCCGACGAAGAATATTCACAAATCGCCATTTTTCAAGTTAGCGAACTTCTTCCTTTACAACACGACTGCGTTGGCGTGGTTGTCTCGGGAAGACGGAGCGGTTCCCGCGTTAGCGATAGCAGCGAAAACCGAAGTGGGCGGTGCGGCGGGTGTTGTAGCGGATAGCGCGGCCGTTGCCAAGGTTGCGGGCAGCGCGGCAACGCCCGGGTTCATGATTCCTGCAAACTTTTACAACAGATCCCATTTTTTCCGGTATTCACGGTGCAGCAATCCGTTCGCCTCCTTATCATCTGCAAACCGTTCCTTTTCATTGTTCCAAACCAGCTTTCGTCCGAGACGGTAAGAGATGAGACCAAGATGCATGGGAAGTGTCATGCGACGGGCGTATTCCAGGTTTGATTCCGGTTGGGTACGGGACTTTATGGCATTGACAAAGTTCTGCTGATGACCGGGCGAACGCTCAATGGTTATTGGGATATTGGTTATGTCATCCATGGTTTCTCCGCCGATTGTAATGAGACGTGACCCATAATCGCAAAGCAGGGTTCCCTTTTCACCTTCGAAGTAGGCTCCGATCCCGCGGTTGGCGGCGCCGGGTACGTTCGGCGGTTCGTGGGTCCAGTACAATTTCAAATCATCAAACTCGTAGTCAACATCGAGCCACTCAGGCGCATCGTTAAAGCCCTTGGGCGCCTGACCGCGGGCTTCGATCGATTTCAATCCTTTTGGATCGAGCGACCAGAAAACGATGTCAGCGATATGGCACCAGAAATCGGCAAACACACCACCGGAATAATCCAGAAAGTACCGGTAAGTAAAGTGGCAGCGCTGCGGCGTATAGTCCGTATAAGGTGCCGGACCCAGCCACATGTCCCAGTCGAGTGAAGGAGGCGGGGCCTGAATTTGAGGCGGGCCCAAATCAGGCGGAGCTCCCGTTTTCCAGAGACGAACCGTATGAATTTTGCCAAGTGCACCGGAGCGGATGATTTCCACGACGCGATGGTAATTGTCGCCGGCATGGATCTGCGTACCCATTTGAAAAATACGGTCGTGGCGGTTCAGGGCTTTCAGCATTCGCCTTCCTTCCTTCACATCATATGAAAGCGGTTTTTCGCCGTAGACATCTTTTCCGGCTTCAAAAGCAAGTGTGGCAATCTGCGCATGCCAATGATCGGGCGTTGCACAGCTGATGGCGTCAATGTCTTTGCGGTCGAGCAGCCGCCGGAAGTCGGTGTAACCCTGCGCCATGCTTTGCGGCTGCAGGGCAGACAGCGTTTTGAGGGCGCTGTCTAAATGGTCTTTGTCAACGTCGCACAGGGCCACCACTTCCACTTCCGGCAGGGCGGCGAACCATTTCAGGTGTTCATTGCCCATGCCACCCAAACCGACAATGCCGATACGCACGCGATCGCTGGCGGCAACTTTCTGCGCCATGCCCGGCAAAAAATAAAGGCCAAGGGCTGCGAGGGCGCTCTGCTTTAGAAATTGTCGTCTTTGCATAATCGAATATTTCTTTGGTGCTCTGTCAGGCAGGAGAAAATCGAGTCAGCGAATGATGCAGCTGTTTCTTAATCAACCGTCATCGTGTCAATCTAACACCTGTATCTTTATGTCTTTCCAGCGCACTTTGATGCCGCCACCGTCGTGAATTTGCAGGGCAATAAAGCCTCTGCCTGCACCGATCTTTTCGTCCTTTAACTCGACCATCTGGTGACCATTCAGCCAGGAGGTTAGTTCGTCGCCAACCACTTTGATCTTCATTTCATTCCATTCACCTTGCATGAGGTATTGCTCATCCTCCGGCTTTGGTTGTATCAACCATCCCCTGCCGTATGATTCATATATGCCTCCGGTGTGCTGGCCCTGTGGCGCCACCTCGACCTGCCACCCACTGATCCTTGTGCCTTCGATGGCGGAGCGAATGAATACGCCGCTGTTGCCGTTGGCCTCCTGCCTGAATTGCAGCGTCAGAATAAAATCTTTGTACGGCTTATCAGTAGAAAGATATCCATAACCTTTATCCGGCCCGCTCTCACAAACAAGGTTACCGTCTTCGACATACCATTTTTCAGTGCCGTGAACGGTCCAGCCATCGAGGTTTTTGCCATTGAACAATTTCTTGTCGGATTCGCAGGTTGAGGCGATCGCGACAAAACAAAAAAAGGGAAACAAGACGCGTCTCATACAGTAATGTTGTGGCTGAAGATAAAGTTTCCTACTGCCCGCGTTGGGTTTACCCTGACAAATTCGTAAACGGCGGCGTATTTCCCAAATAGAACAGGCGTGGGTTTATCTGCACAGCCTAGGCATCCGGTATCTCCGGCTCCACAAGTCTGGCCAGCTTTTCCAGCGATTCCTGCCAACCTAAATAGCACATCTCTGCAGGTATTGCTGCAGGAATTCCATCCTGCGTGATCTTTAGTTCGGTGCCCGCGATAGTTTTCCTAAGCGAAACGGCAGTGATCATTTCTCCAGACAGGTTTGGATCGTCAAACTTATCGGTGTACTTCAAAAACTCATTAGGCTTTATTTCCAGGTATGTACCACCGAATGAATGACTGTTGCCTGTTGAAAAGTTTTCGAATGACATCCTGAACGTTCCACCTTTCTCTGCTTTCATTTGGTGCACCGTGCAAATAAATCCGTAGGGAGGCGACCATGAGGCAATTGCGGAAGCTTGCGTAAAGGCGCGGAATACTTTTTCCGGCGATGCTTTCAATATTCTGTGAAGGGAAACACTGTTGGACATAAGTTCTTGGGTTTAAAGCCTAAAGTCTAAAGTTTAAAGTTTAAAGTCTAAAATTTGAAGTTGAAAGTTGAAAGTTTGAAGTTTGAAGTATGTTTGAAGTTTTGAAGTTTCAAGGTTGTTTGTTTTTCTTTAAAATCACGTGGGCTGCACGCTGGCCGAACGCTGTTTGAGTTTCAGTGAAACCCAGCTTTGGCAAGTCAATCCGATAGTTATCGGGTCCAGCAAACAGATGTTCTCCGGATCCGAGAAATACAGGCGAGAAAGCGAGATGCATCTCATCAATATGCCCTGCCTGTAAGTACTGACGAATGGTCGATGTTCCTCCGCCAATGCGTATATCTTTACCGTTAGCGGCTTTCATGGCTTTTTCCAGCGCAGATTCAATGCCGTCTGTAACAAAGTGAAATACGGTTCCTCCCTTCATGCTCAGTGATTCTCTTGGATGGTGTGTTAAAACAAATACGGGAACATGATACGGCGGATTTTCGCCCCACCAACCTTTCCATTCATCATTTGGCCACGACCCGCGAATTGGTCCGAACATATTACGCCCCATGATCCACGCCCCCAGGTTTTCAAATGACTTAACCGCGAAGTCATTGTCCACTCCTTCCGTTCCCTCCCCTTTCCCATACAATTTCTGAAACATCCTGGTAGGGAATATCCACTCGTGGAGTTCCTCGCCTCGCCTGCCCAGGGGCTCCGCTTTGCTTTGATCTGGTCCAGCTCCATAACCATCCAGGGAAACTGAAAATGCTGCTACTTTCACTTTACTCATCTTGATTGTTATTTGAGTTTTGAATCTTCATTTCTACGCTATTAACAAGCGAACCTTCTGCATTTGTTTGATATTGCTCATGGGTCTTTATCCTTTCTGTGCCGGCAGGTACTTATGGAGCATTGTTCCATTTTCAAAAGTAACAGAGCTATCGAGCTCTAAAGGTTTCTGTTCGTTAAAAATTGAAAGTCCCTTCCCGATTGCAACCGGCCTCCTGAATATATAATATTCGTCAACAAGATTCTGGCGGATGAGCGAACTTACAAAATTAGCGCCACCATAAACCATGATATCCTTGCCAGGTTGTTTTTTCAGCGCCTGTACCGAAGCTGCCAGGTCGCCATTCTCCACTTCCAGGTTTCTGCCCCTGATAGATGTTTGCGCGCGGCTGAAAACAATCTTGCGCATATTTACCATTTGTTGCGCTAAGGGTTGCTCCGCGCTTGCGGGCTGATTGTCGACCACATTTTCCCAGTAATCAATGAATTCACGGGTCATCTTGCGTCCCATCAATATAACGTCGCAGCTGGCGGCCAATTCAAGTACGCGATCTAAAATGGCGTCATCCCGTTTTCCGATCCACATCCAGTCCAACTCGCCATTCGGCCCGGCTACAAAACCATCGACCGTCATTTGTACCTGAAGTCTTAATTTTCGCATAGTAATCGTTTTTAGAAAGTGTTTGTCCTTTGTCGCTCACAAATATCTGCAGACGGCGCATAACATTGTGGGTATAATCGCGACAGAATGGAGGTGATTTTGCGTAAAATTTAAAACATCGCCCGAATCCGCGCAGCAACCGTTTTTTTCCAGTGCTATCAGAACCTTGTGAAGACGGCCGATTATTTTTAACCTTTTCATTGTTCCCAAAAGAATATTGAAAACCCATGAGCATTGTTCGGGAAGAACAATTTATTCTCAGCCCATGCCGGAAATACTATTCAAAAATCGGGGCGGTGCTATCCCAGATACTGCTCCAGGTGCTCTCTCATAAAAGCGGCGCTGTCCGTAACACTGCGGATGGGGTCTTTCGCAAAATTTCCTCCCTGCTCCACGAAATAATACTGAAGGCCGGCCAGAGACGCATCTGGGAGAATCAGCTTATAGTCAATAGATCCATTTCCCAGTTCGGTATAGTCGCGGGTTTTCTTGTCCATGTCTTTGATGTGCCACATCACAAACCGGCCCGGTTGTTTGCTGAAGAGCTGGTGAGGCGTCTGGGGGGAAGAGTGCGCCGCCCAATAAAGATCGATCTGAAGTTTTACCAGCGATGGATCTGTTTCGCGCATGATGATGTCGTAGCCATTTTCGCCGTTGTAATCCGTGAACTCAAAATCATGGTTGTGATACGCGAAACCCAATCCGGCTTTGGTAACACGCTCGCCAATATGATTCAACTTGCCGGCGAGTAAGCGGAACTTCTCAAGCGTTCTCGAGTCCGGGTCCAGCCACGGCCAGGTGATATATCGTTGTCCGAGGGCCTGAGCACCTGCAATACATTGATCGACGTAACGATTCAACTCATCGTTTGGCGCATTCAGGAATTTGAAGAGATCGTAATGTCCGCTCGTCGTAGACAGTTTATTGTCCTCGAGGAGCTTTTTGAAATCAGTCGCCGGCATCCCATAATATTTTACCTGGGTGGGATCGAAGCCATAGGTTTCGAGATCTTCGTAACCGATGCCAGCCACGGTCTTCAGGGTCCCGGGGGTATCAGCCGCCATCGGTCCACGCACCGTAAAAAGCTGCAATCCCATTTTGTACTTTTTGACGTCGGCCGCCCTCGCCTGCTGAGATGCAAAAATGGAAGCGGATAACAGGGCGACTGATTGATGAAGAAAGTCCCTCCGGTTGATAAGTTGTAGTGTTCTCATGTTTGATTTTTTTGGAGCCAATGATAGTTTACGCCCAGCGGTTTCGATGGCGTTGTCAAGTTAAAAAATATCTGAACAAAAATTGCAGGAGTACGCTGCGACTTCAGTTTCGTCATGGTTTAAGGTTGGTGCCAGCACTGTTCGAATAATTTTATCGTCCGGGCGCAGGCGCGTTTTACCTAAGTTACACAACGGCTGCTATATTGCTGCGAATAAAACCCTCAATATGAAATTGGCTGAATTTTTTTCTTTCTCTTTTCCGCGCGTGCTCTTCATTGATGGCATGTTCTCAGGATGAACCGATGATCAAGAGACCTGCTTTCCATGAACGACCACTGGCGGCGATCTGTATCATCAACCGCGATAGCCATCCGTAAAAATTTGTTTGTTCATTAATTACAGATCAGTCGCGGTCCTCTTGAAATATTTCTGTCAATGAATATTCCTAGGAACCGCCTTTTTCAAGCCTACGCCGGCTGCGGCTTCTTTGAAAAAGTCCTCCGCGCCGCGCAACCATAAGCTGCCGGGAAACCTGCGGGTTTTTAAAGCCGCCATTTTCGGTTCGAACGTTTCAGCGCTTCATTCGCCAAAGCATGCAGTTGAAAACAGACTGGTTATTGTCGAAGAGCCGGTATGAAAGGCCCTTTACCAACGACTGAATATCGCTAAACTAATATTTGAACTGCTGCCCCGCGATCCGTTTGGCCTGATTTGGTGCACGCTCTTCGGTCAAGGCAGCATAGCAGCCTCAATACTGTCTTTCCCGGGTACGATCTTTATAGTGAAGAAGTTACCATTGCGCAAGCTGTACAAATACAGCCCGCGGTGGCTTGACGCATTGCTGCTGGATTTTAAATAAGTAGATTTTTGTAACCGGTGTTGACGGTTGAACCAAATTAGAAAATGTAAAAAAACTATGGCAACAGCAACAACAAATTACGTTAGTCATGCTCCGGCAATCGCGACCCAGGCAGATCGCGTTGCATCAATTTTGCGATGGACATACGGTTTAGTACCTATCGCCGCGGGAGCTGACAAGTTTATGCACCTTTTGACTGACTGGAATAAATACCTGGCACCTGTTGTGACCGATATTATTCCACTTTCACCAACAGCCTTTATGAGTATCGTTGGCGTGATCGAAATTGTGGCCGGGATTATTGTATTGGCAAGGCCCAAGCTTGGTAGTCTCATTGTTGGATTCTGGCTTCTGGCTATTGCAATAAATCTATTGCTCACCGGACAATATTTTGACATAGCCGTGCGGGATATTGTGATGGCGATAGGCGCTTTTTGTTTGTATACCTTATTGAATGGAAAAAAGAACGGTGATTAACGTGACGATGCGCTCATAGGATGAGACCGTTTAAGCCGTTGAATCAGACTTATGTATTATGAAGAACCAATGCTTTCAGACTATGCACTTATCGGCAATAGTTGCGCTACTGCATTAGTTTCCAAACATGGTTCACTAGATTGGTGTTGTCTTCCTGAAGCTCATTCACCGAGTATATTTGCCGCCCTTTTAGACAGAAAAAAGGGCGGCTATTTTTCCATCGCTCCCCTTCGGAAGAATCAATCGGATCAAACTTATATAACGGATACCAACGTTGTAGAAACTTCTTTTACAACAGTGGATGGTGTAGTCAGGGTAATTGACGGTTTTATCGCCATGAGCGAGGAGAGAAAAAAATCATCGCTTTTTCCGGACCATGAGATCTTACGTGTGGTCGAAGGAATTTCAGGAACAGTAAGGCTGAAGCTTGACTATTTTCCAAGAGCCTTTTACGGAAGAGATGTCCCGGCCCTGAAAGACCGCAAGAAACTGGGCATTCAATTTGGCTGGAAAGAGAACATATTTGTTCTCCTCTCAACGCTCGATCCGGACAGTATTAAAATTGATCATACTGCCGGAAGAGCCGTCGCCGAATTCGAGGTTAAACAAGGAGAGCGGGTTATCTTTTCCTTTAGTTACTCGAATCAAAGTCCGGCCGTGCTACCGGAGTTAAAAGAAACTGCCTGGACACGGATGCATCATACGATCAATTACTGGAGAAACTGGATCGGCAAATGCAAGTACTCGGGTGTTTACGAGAAAGAGGTAAAAAGAAGCGCCCTTGTGCTCAAGCTTTTAGCACATGCGCCTTCGGGCTCTATCATCGCATCGTCCACAACTTCACTCCCGGAATCTCCAGGCGGTGAAAGAAACTGGGATTACCGCTACTGCTGGCTGCGGGATTCCTCCTTTACAACCAGGGTGCTTGTCAAATTGGGATTCGAAGCAGAGGCGCATGCCTATATGAACTGGATACTTCATGCTACTCAGTTGACCCGGCCGAAACTTCAGGTGGTTTATTCGGTATATGGTCATTCGCACTTGAAAGAGCAAACGATTGATTGGTTAACCGGTTATAAAAACTCGAAGCCGGTGAGGATCGGCAATAAGGCGGATGGACAATTTCAGATGGATATTTATGGAGAAGTCCTCGATGCAGTGCACACTTACGCTCCGCTTGTGGACGGGTTTGACAGGGATACCAGGAGGTTTATTATTGGACTGGGTAAAGTAATCTGTGAACTATGGAACCAGCCGGATAACGGGATTTGGGAAATACGATCATCGGTTGTTCATCACACGCACTCGAAAGTTATGGCATGGGTCGGCCTCGACCGCCTGATAAAGCTTTGCGATAAATATTCATGGACAGAGGCGCCCGTGAAAAAATTTACGGACACCGCGGTTGTTATCAGAAACGATATTGAGCGGTATGGATATAATTCTTCGCTGGCTTCATATACCCGGGAACTAAATGGAAATAATATAGATGCAAGCTTACTGACCTTGCCCCTGGTCGCATACTGCGATCCTGCCTCTGACCGGATGCTTTCGACTACCGAACGAATCTATCAGCGTCTCTCAAAGAATAATTTAATTTACCGTTACAGGGATGTAAACGATGGGCTCGCGGGTGACGAAGGTTCGTTTGTTGTTTGCAATTTCTGGCTTGCGGAAAACCTCGCGAAATCAGGAAAGATAAAGGAGGCGGTAACCGTGTTCGAGACTGTGGTTGAGCATGCCAGCCCTACCGGCCTTCTCTCAGAAGAGATCGACCCGGAATCATATGATCTGCTTGGAAACTACCCGCAGGGTTTTTCTCATATTGGTTTGATCAATGCTGCGTTGTCGATCAATGAAGGGTACAATAAAACAGCTTAGAAAAATGAATGTTTATGTGTTGATCTTATGGGGATTTGCCGCAACGTTGATCTTAACAACTATCATGACTGCATCCAAATATTTCGGCATTACAAGAATGGACCTTCCATTTTTGCTGGGAACGATATTTACTTCCGACAGAAGCAAAGCGCCCTGGATTGGCTTCATGATACATTTATTGATGGGATGGGTATTTGCTTTTATCTACGGTGCGGCATTTGAAAGCTCTCAACTGCAAAACTGGTGGTTCGGAGTGGCGATTGGCTTTGTTCATGGGGCTTTTGTTTTAACGGTTGGTTTACAAATTGTAAATTCTATTCATCCCAGAATGGCCAGACCATTCCAGGGGCCGACACCCACGAGACAGCTTGAGCCTCCAGGCTTTCTTGCTCTCAACTACGGCAGAGGTACTCCAATAGTGACGTTTTTCGCGCACCTGGTTTATGGAGGCGTATTGGGGTTGTTTTACAATTAGGCACTGTGACTTTTGGTTGGAATATTCTAAAATGGTTCTGATCAATCAGCGATCGAAGAAAAATCACCAACCGAATTTAGTCCATCCAGCTCCGGCAGCGATCGCGGTCTATTATCTTTATAACAATTGTTCAGAGGCTTCGGACCACTGGTCGGACGGTTCGCTCTTATTCCATGGGAGCGCCTGGTTCCTTCAAAAACTCACATGCCGATCAAATGTCAACTTCGAATCCGCTTACCGGGATGCCTGGATGAATGGTAAAAACAATACAACACGTAAATTCCATACTATACTTTCTTTGTTGAGTTTGGTAAGCTTGTTGAACCTTGCAAACATTATCAAGGCATTATTGGTACCGCGTAACCTGCCGCTATTCCATTCAGGCTTTTCATCAACTAAATCCGAATTCTATGTTGCGAATATTTATTCTGTCGGCATTCAGGAACATTAAAAGGCAACTAACACTAAGCGCCATCAAAATAACCGGTTTAACGATTGGCACGCTTTCCTTCCTGTTTACATACTTATTTTACCAACACGAATTCAGTTATGATGAATTTCCGGAGGCCGATCGAATTTACCGATATGTTCACCGCGTAAATCTTCCCGAAGGAATGCAAACCTACGCTGTTACCAGCGCGATGACAGGCCAGGCATTGATGCAGGAATTTAGTGAAATCGAATCCTCATGCCGGTTATTGCAAAGAGATCTGCCGATTCGAAACGAACATGGTGATATCTCATTTAATGAAACCCGGATACTGTTTGCGGATTCAACATTTTCCGACTTTTTTCCTTTTGAGCTGGCGCTTGCAAAAAGATCGTCAGGTTTATTAACGCGTCCTTTTTCCGTCATCCTTTCGCCGGCCGCTGCTAAAAAATATTTTGGAAATGAAAAACCAATCGGTAAGATCCTTGTCGCTTTCGACGACATCATCCTGGAGGTCGTAGGAGTATTTGCCCATGATTTTAACAAAACACATTTAGGCAAGACCGATTTCGTTATTTCTTTTGCCACTTTGGAATCGATAGGAAAAAACCCTCTGTGGTCAGCTCACATACCGGCTTCGGTAAACCTGAATGTAAAAGGATTTAACGGCTTTCATACCTATCTGCTGCTGGCGCCTAATACCAGTCCCCAACCGATCGTTGCAAAGTTTCCCGGGTTTATTGAGAAGTTCCGCGGCGCGGGAAAATCCGAGAGGTTAAAACCTGCATTGCAGTCTTTGCGCTCCATTCACCTGGAATCAAACTTGAATTATGAATTGGATCAAAATGGAAATAAAAATGCAGCGACTACCTTCCTGTTGATCGGCATCGCTATTTTAATAATTTCAAATATCAATTTCATAAATCTCTCAACTTCCGAATTCATTAAAAGAGCCAGAAGCATTGGAATTCAAAAGATCCTGGGCACTTCACGGTTTTCATTGATCTTATCCTTTTTGGTTGAAACGTTTATTGTTTGTTCGATTTCAGTTTTGCTATCTGTCACCACTCTTTTTGTACTTAAAGGAGCATTCGATCTCCTGGTGAACAGGCAACTTGAAATTGAGTTGGTCAAAATAGTCCCCCTGATTTTCATTTTGTTGTCAACAGGATCTCTGTTCTCCGGACTATACCCCGCGATATTTATCACACGCATCATGCCCATGCAGGTTATCAAGGGACGACAGATCACAGGTCATTCATTCGGAGCGGTAAAAAATTCATTGGTTCTCTTTCAGCTATCCATATCATTTGCCCTCGTTACTTCCGCTATTGTGATCTATAGCCAGTTGGACTATTTACTGAACAAAAATCTTGGATTTAACGCTGAACACTTGCTGCAAATCAATACCACCGGCCTGAAACAAAATGAAATCCGGAATATCAAAACAGAAATCTCGCGGTTGAAAGAAATCAAGAATGTGACCTGCATTTCCACTACGTTGGGCGTTACCGGATTCAATTACGCGGTCAGCCTGCCGGAATCAGGTGATCAGGAAAGACGGTATCAGGCCATCGGACATTTCGTGGATGAGGATTATCTCAAGACACTGCAAATTGACCTGATAGCAGGAAGGTTTCTCGATGAGAACATCAGCGCTGATTCAGTAGAAAACGTTGTAATAAACGAGACCGCTTCAAGGGTGATCTTTGACGGAAATGCTTTGAACCGCAAGCTGAATATTCCACGAACCGACGGCAGCGGAGGTACCCTTACAATGACAGTGGTCGGGATCATCAGGGATTTCCATCATTCGTCGTTACGCAATGAAATTGAGCCGCTGATGCTCATGCACCGGCCAGGGCAATTTATCAATATTCTCGTTCGCTTTGAAACGGGTAATACCACCGGGTTAATATCATCTCTTCAAAATGAATGGAGGAAAATTGCACCTCATAAACCATTCCATTACACTTTTATCGATGAAAATCTTGCGCTTGTATATAAGGATGAAAAGCAAACCAGGGACCTGATTGCCACGTTCGCGATGATCGCTATTGGAATCGCCGCGATTGGATTATTCGGGATGGCTTTATTTATGGCCGAGCAGCGCACAAAAGAATTCGGGATCCGTAAAGTTCTGGGAGCAGGAACAATCCAGTTGCAGCATATTTTCACGAAGCCATTTTATCCGTTGATGGCGGTTTCATTTCTTGCGGGTTCACTTTTAGCCTGGTATTATTCAACAAGGTGGTTGCAACAATATCCTTTTAAGATCGAAATTTCCGTTTTTCATTTTATTGTTTCCCTGGCGATTGTGTTATCGGTTATGTTGCTGACACTGATCTATCATTTTACCAAGACTGCTAAACTGAATCCGGTCGACATATTAAAGGACCAGTAGTATTTGTTTTTATTTCTCAATCACCTGACCACAACATTTGCAGCCTTTGGCTGGCGTGCCTGTCTATTGCTTCAAAAGTTTCTTAAGGTCGGGATGATACTGTGAAGTAAGAAACTCTGTAATTGAAAATTCTGCAAGCTGATGCGTGTAAAACGGATCTTCCGAGATGATCTTTTCCAATTCATCCTTTGACTTTGCCAGCGCGAGGATGATACCACCGGTGCGGGGTACCTTCCGCCCCGATGCCACAAACACATTCTGTGCATAGTATTTCCTGAGAAACGCCACATGATCAGCCATGTGCGCATCCAGCGTTTCCAGTGAAACGATATAGTTGAGGTTTACGATGAACATTGATCAATTTAATAAATTCTGCATTGTCATTTCACCCTGAATGGGGTGTTATATTAATTCTGCTTTCCTTCAGCGACATTTGAAGCATGCCGCCTGCTTCCGGGTCGGGTAAAAACATGCGTCCATATTTTTGAATACGGGGCCGGGGACCTTCAGCGCGATCCGTCTGACAATCTCATCAACGACTCAAAGGTGGATTCATTGTAAAAGCGGGCGCCGACTGTTAGTTCAAGCCAGGTCATTCAACATCGTCAAATTCGACAATGATAAACTTTGGCTAAAAGCGGTCGGCGGCGGGGAAAACTGGAGCAAAGATCGATCTCAGGTATCGGATATGATAAGGTATTATCGAGATCTTTTGCTCATATTCTGCAAAGTTATGTGAGCACTAGTTTTTTGCTTCGCAATCCCGCAAACAAAAGATCGGTAGCACGCATGCCCGGCACAGCGCAGCCGATTGAAACAAGAAAACTGAGAAGTTCAGAAATGAGAAAAAATGCCGGGCCTGTCTCGCGTCAGGAAAATAATTTCAAAACGAATTGTTTAAAAAATCCGGGGAGAAATTGTAACAAGTCAATCGGATTTGAAATTTCGACGGATACATCCACGCTTCTCTCCTTATTTTAAAGAATCGGCATCGTTTGAAAAAAGCGGGGTAACGCGCATTGGAATTACTATAAGGGATACGGCCGGCAACGCATCAAGGCTGGCATTTATTTTTACTCCCATCAGATACCTGGTCACAACTGATCATAAATCAGTTCCCGATAATCCCATCGACTAAAAAAATTCTTTCCTCACAAAGCCCTGATGGTGGCGGGATTGATCCATGCGCAATCTTCCCGTGTTACTTGTAAAGTATGACCGAAGGGCAAAGTATTCAGATGTTGCCACTTGGCAAAGAGTGTGGTTCGGGCCGCTACATGATGACATGTTCACGTGCGAGCGGGAATAGATTAGGAGTAGGTGAATTTTATCAAAAACAAAAACAAAATTAGAAGTCATGAAAAAGGAGGGGCTTGGCCTTTTTGCTAACTTTTTTAGTGCAAAAGGCAACAAGGAGACACCGCAAACATCGAGGGAAGTGACAGCCACTTCCGCGGCACAACCGCATGTGTTGCGCGAAAAAATGAAAGAAAAACAGTTAACCCATGGCGAGACCGTTCAGGCGAATCTCTCGCCGGTTCGACTGGAATTTGCCCTGGGCAATGCATACGTATACTTTTGTCCGATGAAGACGATAGAGGTACTGAAAACAGTTACCGCTGGAGACGGTGGTGAGATCCCTGCGGATCTTAGCGTTGAAGGTCTGACCGTGCCAGTCGAACGCCAGTCAGGACTGTATACACTGAAGAATGTAAAATTGAGCTCGAACGGTACGATGCAGGTAATTGCGACTGAAAATACTACCTGGGAAGAATATCACGACGCGAGTTTTGCTCCTTAAACAGGCGCCTTAAAATACCTTTTCGAAATTCCGCAGGGAATATCGTAGAGGAATCATGCAAGCCTGATCACTGGTTGTGGTCAGGCTTTTTGAGTTTAAAATCTAAAGTTTGAAGTTTGAAGTTGTTCCGAGTTTCAAGTTTCAAGTTCTGAAACCCGACAGATTGTGCGAGGGCCCCTTCAGGGAACAAAAGGGTGCGCGTGGGGTCGGTTCGAAGCCTGATGTTCATGTCGTTCGTGGTCAATGCCAGTCTCAAATTTTAAGTTTCCGGTTCCAAGTTCCAAAGTTTCAAGTTTTAAGTTTCAGGTTTCTAGTCTAAAGCTGTCCGGTTAAATAACGTGACAGTTGGAACTCTGGGAAATTCCATCCCTCTAAATACCCTCATGCCTGAAAGGACTACCCTTTTCATGGAGGTCCCATGCTCGGAAATCTATTTGGAGAAACCTCTTTGATTAGTTATACATAGGATTTTTTGAAACTGGATCTCAATTTCAGCATACCTGTGTAGCACATTGGCCTATCTTTGGCCTGGCAGTGGCATGCGCGGATAGGGCACAGTGCGGAACAGGTATGCGAGGCCGCGCGGCCTGGGAGCTGCATAGCGGCTTCCGAAGCAGTTCACTCTATGAACGAAGAAAAACTAATTACTTGCCGCGAAGACTGAGTCTGTCTAATGAGGCCTCCTTTTAATTATCTCTAAAAAAATGTCAATGCAACCAAATAACAACGAATACTTTCAATTTCTAAAATTAACCGGACACTGTTAATTTGAAGTCTAAAGTTTAAAGTTGTGTTGTAGGTAAGGGTATAGGTTGCCGGTAGTTCGGGGTGGTTTCAAGTCGTTTAAAGTTTTAGACCTGACAGAATGTGCGGGGCCCCTTAAGGAACAAAAGGGTGCGGGTGGGCTTGGTTCGAAGGTGGACGTTTAAAGTTCCAAGTTAAGTTTAAAGTCTAAAGTTTAAAGTTGTTCGAAAGCTGGAGGCGCCTGGTTAGCATAATGTACATACTTTCTGACTACCTATCGAAAGCCGCTATCTACCAGATAAATGACCCCACGCCACCCGATGGCAGCTCCGCCCGGAAAAGTTTGGCGCCATCCCGGACCTGAAAAATTTTTCTTTCTGAAGAATCATTCAATACTATGATCACTTTTTTTTCCGTCGGTGTACTGAAAGCAACATTTGGCAACCCATCCACCAGATTTGAAGAAACACGGACGGATCCGGGTCGCACAAATTTGGATGCATGGGCAATGATATAATAAGACACGTTGCGTGTGACTGAATCGCCGATCGTTAACGCACCCTGACACAAGGTACAACCTCCGTCGTCCGTGTGCGGATTGAACTGTGGATCCGCGGCGAGATTCCATTCAAGCACGTTGCGGCTCCAGTTACGGGTAGCTCCAATAATCAATTGTTTTGTATGCCACTGCAGGTCGCCGGCGAATTCCCCCTTACCCGAAGTCCACTGCTCAGTGAAATATATATTCTTATCCGGATGCGCCTCATGAACCTGCGAAAGGGCTTCGATCTCCCCGAGATACAAATGGAAGGCAGACCCGTCAACATATTGCCGAGCCGCCGGATCATTCAGGATTGCAATAGGATAGTCCGGATGATCGCAATTGTGGTCAAATACGACAATCTTTGTACGGATACCGGTTTTTCTAAAAGTCGGACCGAGATGGTCGCGTATGAATGACGTCTGTTCCTGTGCCGTCATTAGCATGCTGGGTGTGTTATGTGGATTTTCGGGCTCATTCTGAATCGTAACCGCATCGATCACGATTCCCTCGCGCGCCATTTCCTGAATATATTTTACAAAATAATTGGCGTACGCCTGGTAATATTCACGCTTAAGATTTCCTCCCTTGACATGGTTGTTGGTTTTCATCCATGCCGGAGCAGACCACGGACTGCCCATGATCTTTATTTCAGGTGCCAGTTCAAGAATCTCTTTCAGCACGGGAATTAGATTCTTCCGGTCTTCATCGATATTGAAACCTTCCAGATCATTTACATTTTTCGTCGGAATCTTGTCGAGATAACTAAACACGTGGTCGTCAAGGTCAGACGCGCCGATACTGATGCGTAGGTAGCTAATACCGATGCTGTGTTCGTTGTGCTCAAATAATTCTTTTAACAGTGCCTGGCGGGCGGCAACATCAAGCTTTTGATTGATCAGATAGGCGCTTCCGCCCGTAAGCGAGTAACCAAAACCATCGATCGTCTGAAAACGCGTTGCCGTGTCGATCTGTATCGTAGCGACCGAGGCGTCCGGCGCTGCAACGAATGGCAGGACGGTTTTTTCCATTAACGCCGACCTGTCTGGTGTTGTCAACCAAAACCCGACGTTCGCGGCGGTTTCTGATTTTTGTGAAGTAACGGTGCAGGAGCACAGTATCACCCAAAGAATGTAGCCGCGAAAGAGTATCTTAAAAATGAAAAGTCGGGTGTTCATGACGTTGAAAGAACATTCAATTTCCATGAAGATAATCGGTAACGGCTATTCCGCAAAACTGAACGATGGTGCTGAAAGTTGTATTTCGGTTCGTTTTTGTTAACTTATAAAACAAGAACCGGGTGTCCCTATGTTTCCCCGCTGCTATACGATATACGCCCTGCTGTTGCTGACTTGCAGCTGTGTCTCACATCAGTTGGGAAGTCAACCGGTCATACAAATGACGAAACAGGCTGATTCCCTCCGCCGGCTGCTGTTTAAACTTCCCGATGACCGAACCAAATTCGATGTTTACGAAGACCTCGCCAGCACCCTGATGGGCCTCGACCAGGATGATTCCGCCCGGGCTATCGCCGAATCGTCATTCAAACTCGCATCGCGGCTGAATGATCCCCGGCTAATGATCCGCAGCTATTTTGTACTTGCGGGCTGCCGCGGCAATTACGGAAGCCGGGAGTATGAAAAATCCCTCGAATATGCGTTTCATGCAGCGAACCTGGCGGAGATTCACGACCTCCAGGATGATTTGCACAACGCGTACTCGATCATCCTGAATCTGTATTTCTATTCCGGAGATTTCGCAAAGGCAATGGACATCAGTAAGAAAGGATTGATGGTGGCCGAACAGCGAAATGACAAAGAAAAAATTTCACATTACTACAATCTTTTCGGATTCATACACTTCAGGCAGGGAAATGGTGAGGAAGCAGAAAAGTATTACACCATGTACGCCGACCTGGCGAGAGAACGGAACGACAGCGTAAAAATGGCAGACAGCTTCAATTGCCTCGGCGAAGTATTCGTGTCTCGAAAGAATTACCAAAAGGCTTTGGACCTTCATTTAAGGGCCTGGCAGATCTATCAGCTCTCGTTCCGCAAAGGGTTAAATTTCAAGGTTGACCAGCTCGCCTATACAGCTTTCCGGATCAGTAACATTTACCGATTGATGGGAGATTATGCAACGGCCCTGCAATTCACGAAAACTGGTTTCGAATACAATGCCAGGATCGCGCCGAATGAGTATGATCTTGTCAACTACCAGCTCAATACCGGCGAACTGTACAAAAACATCGGAGATTTTAAAAAATCGCTGACGTTATTTCATCAGGCGCTCGGTCTCTCGATAAAAATCAAACACCTTGAAAATATCAGGGACTCTTACAGCCAACTCGCAGAAACCTATAAGGCCATTGGCGTCTATGACAGCGCCTATCACTACCAGGTGCTTTTTTCCACGTTGAAAGACTCTGTCGTGAATGAAAAAAGTAAACGCGAAATTGAACGCATCAACGCCGAATATAATTTACTGAAGAAAGATCAGGCTATTGCCATCCAGCAGGCGCAGCTGGAGCAACACAACTTCCAGCGCAATGCCCTGATTGTTTTTTTTATTTTCTCGATCGCGATCCTTTTTCTGCTGTATGGCCGCTACCGCCTGGTTTTGAAAAACAAATTTCAGCAGCAGCTAACGATCCAGCAAAATGAACTGTTCACTACGATCGTGACGTTTCAGGATACGGAAAGAAAAAGGATCGCACAGGACATTCATGACTCGGTAGGATCCGTGTTGTCCGCCGCCAAGCTTCAGCTATCTGCCCTGGATGACAGCACGGAAAACCTGTCGACGGAACAATTGGAAAGATACCATACGGCAATGCTCTTGCTGGACGAGGCAACCGTCGAGATCAGGAACATCGCTCACAATATCATGCCCCCCGCCCTTTCCAGGCTGGGGCTGGTGGCAGCACTCGAGTCACTGATCGACAAGATCAAAAACGTTTCCAATCTGCAGATCAATTTCAATGTGTTTGGGTTCACCGAGCGACTTTCGGAAACTACTGAGATCGGCATCTACCCTGTTATGCTTGAACTGATCAACAACGTATTGAAACATGCGCGCGCAAGCCAGGCTGCTATCCAACTTGTCCGCCATCCTGCTTATATTAACATCACCGTTGAAGACAATGGCAAGGGATTCGACCTGAATAAAGCCCAGGGAAAAGGCATGGGCCTGCAAAATGTGCGCTCACGGATTCAATACCTCAAAGGATCTGTCAATATCGATTCTGCAGAAGGCCGCGGTACACTGATCATGATTGACATACCTTATTAAAGTATTCAGTATGAAAATACTTATTGTTGATGATCACCATTTATTCCTTGAAGGAATGGTTTCACTGCTAACGACAGAGAAATCTTTTACAGTGGTCGATACCGCCACGAGCGGCCATGAGGCCGTGGAAAAGAACGACCGTACGCCCTATGATGTCGTACTTCTCGACATCGGAATGCCGGAAATGGACGGCCTTGAAACTGTAAAAATATTGAAGAAAAAGACGCCCGATCAAAAAATCATCATGCTGACAACTTATAACGACAAAGCAATTTTTCGCGAGCTGATTGAAAACGGTGTGTCTGGTTATGTCCTTAAAAACTCCACAAAAAAAGAACTGATCGAAGCAATCAAGAAAGTTGGAGAAGGTGGCATGTACTTCAGTCAGGACATACATGACATTGTGGTCCATGCCTATTCCTCATACCTGCTGACAAAGAATCAAACCGTCGCGGCAGACAAAATAGCCTTTACGCAGCGCGAAAAAGAAGTCTTGAAGCTCCTCGCTAAAGAATATACCAACGAAGCGATCGCGGCGGAATTAAATATCAGCTTCCGCACGGTGGAAACCCATCGCAAAAACATGATGCAGAAAACAAAATCACACAATCTGGCCGGACTGCTTAAATACGCATACCGGGAGGGATTGATAGTGTGACCTACCAAGATCCCGGTAGACAAGATACCACGTTAATTGTATTGACAAACTGCGGCAGTTCGAGGAACTTGGATGCACCTGACCTTCCATGGCTGACTGAAGCAAAATATCCCATCCATGGTGATCAGCCCGTTCTTGCCAGGGGCGGCCGAAATAGACACCAAATTCTTTCGCCCCGCTGAAATTCGTTAAACCACCCCAATGTGGTTTGAGCAATTGTTTGTTTTTATGCGGTCGTGAATTCAACATCCGACTCTTGACAATTTTGTTTAATCCAAGTTTTGCCCTGCGCAGTATGAATAAATTGAGAACCCCATTCTTTGTTGCAGTCCTGGCGCTGATGTGTGGCATCCATTGCGCAACCGCACAAACCAACGTTGGCGGAATCATCTCCAGTAACACGACCTGGAATCTCGCAGGAAGCCCTTATATTGTTACCGGTACCATCCTCGTGGACAGCGGATTTACTTTGACGATCAAACCGGGCGTCACCGTGAGGTTCAATGCCGATAAATCAATTCAGCTGAGTGGCGTGCTTCGGGCCCTGGGAACTGAGGATAGCGGGGTAACCTTCACGAGCAACGCAACTTCGCCCTCCCCGGGTGATTGGGATTACATTCTTTTCAACGATAAAACTCAGGACTTTAATCCCGCAGACAGCACGGGAAGCATCCTGTCCTATTGCGTTATCGAATACGGCGGGGGATCGACCAATGGCGCGATCGCGATGTCCGATGCGTTTCCCTTTATTAACCACTGCACGGTCCGGCACAATGCAAATTCAGGTTTGTCGGCTAACTTCTCATCGACCGATGCTGCACATCCGAATGGAACCCTGGAAATCAACAGTTGTATATTCAAAAATAATACTTCAACAACGCATGGCGGCGGATTAAATGTTTTTTTAGGACAGTATACAAGCAACACGCTGAGGGTGGCCCACTGCATTTTCGATCATAACGCTGCAGCAGACAAGGGAGGCGCAATGTATGTCGCGGATGCGCTCTCCAATTCTTATGTTTACATCACCGGCAACAAAATCTTCAGGAATAGCGCTGGCACCAACGGTGGCGGGATCACGATCTTTTCGTTCTCAAACAGCTATTCTTCACCGGGGATCCTCGCCCATGCCCACGTTTCGAACAATAACATTTATGATAATCACGCAGCGGAACAAGGGGGCGGGGTCTGGATCAACGCACACGGCGAGCTGAACAACAACATCGTCTATCGCAACAAGGCGGCTACTGGCGGCGGTGTTACCGAAATTGGTATTCATACAAAAAATAACATCATCGCGGGCAACATTGCGACTGCCACGCATGGTGGATATCATAGCCCATGGTTCGGGGACCCGCTGACAAAAAATCAGATTATTGATAACATCGCGCCAAACCTGATCGTACAGTTCTCAAATGATATCGGCGTTTATAATTACAACACGATCACACGAAATACGACAATGGGCCCCGGAGCCACGGGTGTTGTACATATGGGCGGAAGTAATAATTGCAGTGTACCCGCAAACGCCAATAACAATAACCTTTTTGGAAATAAAGCCACCCATCAGTTTATAAATGAACGGCCGCAAAATTGCGATATAAACTTCAAGAACTCGTGGTGGGGAACAACGTCAGCCGCCTCGATCGATTCGGCAATATTTGATTTCCAGGATAACAGCACGCTCAGCATCGTTTACTATACCGGATACCTTTCTTCTCCCGACACAGTAGCCCCTGTAACTCCACCAGTTCATGTAGTGAAAAAAGATCTTGGTGGCGGCGATATTGAAATCTCATGGAACGCAAATGCCGAGACCGATATCGGTGGTTATAAAATTTACTGGGGCTCACCAACTGGTTATTCATTTTCCAATTCGTACGATGCCGGGAATGTACTTAAAGATACAATTTCCGGAATGTCTGTAACGGACACGATAGCGGTCACAGCTTATGACCTGTATGCCGATGGAAACGGCGATCAGTTCGAAGGACACGAAAGCTGGTTTACCAATGCCACTGGCAAACCGCTTCCGGATTTCACGGTGCTGAATACCACCGTGTGTACGGGCGATACGGTGTTGTTTATGAACAAGACACCGGAAGCGGGAAGTTATTCAGGAACGAAATGGGAATGGTCTTTTCCGGGCGGCACGCCGGAAATTTCCGGTGCACGGAATCCAAAAGTGGTTTTCCACCAATCCGGAGTCTACAGCGCAAAACTCAAGGTGACCAATATTGCAGGGACGGATTCCCTGTTATTTACAGACTATATTGCTGTCGATACATTGCCAGATCCGACGATAACGCCAGACGGTCCGGTAACATTCTGCGCGGGAGACAGCGTATTGCTCGATGGCGGCGGAGGTTATAACACTAACCTATGGTCAAGTGGCGATACTACACAAACGATCGTCGTCGACAAGTCCGGAACATTTACCCTGACTGTAACCAACCATTGTGGTAACAGTTCTGACCAGATAACCGTGACTGTTAATGCGGTCCCTAACGCGACGATCACGCCGAACGGACAAACAACTTTTTGCGAGGGGAACTCAGTATTATTGCTGGGAAGCTATGGCGGCACGCACGTGTGGAGCAATGGTGAAACGACGCAAAACATTACGGCATCAGTTTCCGGGGACTACACGCTGACCGTCACGAGCGCAGAAGGGTGTTCGGACACATCAGCGGTGACTCAGGTCACAGTAAATCCTTTACCGGAGGCGATCGTCACTCCGTCGGACACAACGGCAATTTGCGAGGGTAATTATATCACGCTCTCGTCCAGTCCGGGGAATTCCTATCAGTGGAGCACCGGAGCATCGACCTCCCAAATTAATGTTTACTATGCGGGCGACTACCACGTAACCGTAACAGACGGGAACGGCTGTTCTGCAACATCCAATGCAACAACCGTCACCGTTAATTCTGTTCCCCAGGCAATGATTACGCCGGGCAGCAACACCACATTTTGTGAAGGCGGTTCCGTTACGTTGACGGCAAGTTCTGGCAGCGCTTACCTTTGGAGTACAGGAGAGGCTGCACAAGCCATCTCCGTCTCAACATCGGGGGACTACACAGTTGAAGTATCGAATGAAAGCGGATGTTCCGACACGTCGCAAGTTACAACCGTGGCTGTGCTTGCTTTGCCAGAGGCATTGATCAGTCCCGCCGGACCAACCGCCTTTTGTCAGGGAGGCGCCGTGGAGCTTTCAGCCAGTCAGGGAAATTTTTACGCGTGGAGCACGAATGAAACCACGCGAAATATTTCTGTGTCCGCTTCCGGTAAATACGCGGTAACGGTAACCGATGGAAATGGTTGTCAGGCGACGTCGGACAGCACGTCGGTAACGGTAAAACCTCTCCCCGAAATTTCGGCACAGGATGTTTCGCGATGTGATGCCGGAACAATAACACTCACGGCGACAGGAACGGGAACAAAGAACTGGTACGCAGCTTCTTCCGGCGGAACCTCTTTGGGTACCGGAGATACGTTTACAACCCCTACCCTGACTTCGACAACTACCTATTTTATCGAGTCAGAACTAAACGGATGTACGGGAACTGCCCGGGAAAGTGTTGACGCAATCGTCACGATCATTCCGCAGCCAACGATATCAGCGAACAATTCCGATCCATCGCAGCCTGTGCTCATGTCGAGCAGCAACACCGGGAACCAGTGGTTTATGGATGGCGCAGTGATCGCGGGTTCGACCGGGGCGAGCTATACGGTGACCGGTGAAGGTACGTACGCCGTGCAGGTAACTTTGCAGGGTTGTGTCAGTGCAATGTCTGAAGGATATGAATATGTTCTTACAGGATTGGAGAGCGGCCGTTCAAACTCGTTAACCATTTATCCCAACCCCGCAACGGACGAACTGTCTGTGAACACGCGAGGATTCGCGAACGGCGGGAAGGTAACAATTGTGATCACCGATTTTCTTGGAAGAACTGTTTATACAGGTACGTCCGGCACGGCCAGTGAAGTAAAAGTTAACGTGCGCGGTTTAAGGCAGGGGAAATATATCCTGCTCGTGCGCCAGGACCAAAAGACCGCAGCCAGAATTTTTATCAGGGAGGAGTAAAGGATTTGGTTATAGTTAGGTTACTGGAGCCGTTCATTTTGAGCGGCCCTTTTTATGAGGACGAGAAAGTAAAGGAAGCGCTGGATGCCCGCCGAAGATCCTGACACAAAGGCGCCGCGGAATTCCATACCCATGACGAAAACGGCACGGTCCACCCGGAAAGCAGAACCAGTAACTTTAAACTTTGGACTTTAAACTAAACGCCTCCCGTGAACATCGCCTGCACGTTTAACCGCCACCAACCTCGTTCACCTATTTCCTCTTCCCCTGCCTGTCCTGCATTTCAAATATCTGTACCGCCAGTCTTTCGGCGAGCGAGCCCGGGTGTGGCGCGTCTGCATCGGGAAACTTTGTCGTGAAGAATCCGTGCGCGCGCCAGACTTCAGATATATCAGATGCGCTGATCGTGTATGGCTCATAGAGGCGGTTATCAGAAACCAGCAGGAGTTTTCCGTCTTCGTCAAGAAAGTTGAACACTCTTTTAAACACGATCCCGTCTTTTAATACAAGGACATAGAGTTTTCCATTCTTTATGGAAGAAAGATTTTCAATGTACTCGCCAAATATGATACTGCCTGACTGAACTGGTAACATTGAATCGCCCTGGATCTCAAAGGCGCGATACGTGTTGTTACGCGATAGCACCGGAAGGCTGATTTTTGGAAGCTCGCTGATAAATTCTGTATCCTGAAAGCCCGCGACGTATCCCGCGGAGGCTTTTTGTGTAACGAGCTCGACATTTTCGCGGTTGTCCCGATCGACCGTGATCGCAAGGACTTCTTTACCGCGCGTCAATTGTTGGGTTTTCCATTCAGCTTTGGGGAGACGGCTGATATCATGATTCACAAGGACGTCGAGGTTGACCCTGAAGATCTTCGTAAGGTCGAGCAAACACGATAACGGTGGCGTTGCGCGCTCTTCTTCATAGGCGCCGATCGCGGCCTGTTTGAGTCCGAGTTTTTCTGCGAGCTGTTTTTGGGTCAGCTCATGTTGCGTCCGCAGGAATTTGAGGTTTTTACTGATCACCATATTCATATAGTATGAGCGATTTACAAATAAAAATCTGATTCTATATTCAATTAATATATATGCGTATCGCCGATCGTATTGATAGCCTGGTGTGACAGCAGATGGCAATCAACGGTATTTACTTCGTCTCAGTAAATCGTTTTGTTATTCCCTGCCAATCCCCCGGTTAAGGGGGAGATGGAGGGGCCGCTATGGCAAACGACTTCACAAAACTAAAAAAATTAGTTTACGTTACAAATAATATCTAATAATTTTAGTTACTTAGCTGCGTGGAAAGGAACATCATACATCTGGATCTGGACGCGTTTTTTGTCGCAGTGGAATGCAAAAAAAACAGAAAACTACAGGGCAGGCCGCTGATCATTGGTGGCAGCAGCCGCCGCGGGGTCGTGGCCGCATGCAGCTACGAGACCCGCGAGTTTGGCGTTCATTCCGCCATGCCAATGTATCTGGCTTTGCAGCTTTGTCCGGATGCCGTTGTAATCTCCGGCGATATGGAAGCATACAGTCAGGCTTCGCATGATGTGACAGAAATTGTCGCCGAAGAAGCGCCCGCCTTTGAAAAATCGTCAATTGATGAATTCTACATCGACGCCAGCGGGCTCGATAAATACTTCGGAGCCTTCAAATGGGCAACGGAACTTCGTAAAAAAATTATCCGGCATACCGCACTGCCGATTTCACTTGGCATGTCGGTTAATAAACTTGTATCGAAGGTTGCCACCGGAGAATTCAAGCCCAACGCCGAGGCCCAGATCCTACCGGGAACGGAAAAGGAATTTCTTGCGCCCCTAACCGTGGACAAGATCCCGATGATTGGAAAACAAACATCGTCTTTTCTGTACGATATGGGCGTGCGAACAGTCCAGACGTTGCGCGAAATGCCCGTGCAGTTTCTCGTTTCGGCCTTTGGAAAGAACGGATTGTCTTTGTGGAACAAGGCTCATGCGATCGACCCATCGCCAGTAGTCCCTTATACAGAGCAAAAATCCATTTCAACCGAATGCACGTTTGACGCCGACACGATCGATGTGGCCAAACTTAAATCGGTGCTGATCGCCATGGTGGAAAAAGTAGCATTCAACCTGCGCGACCAGAAAAAACTCGCGTCGTGTGTTACAGTCAAAATACGTTACGCAAACTTTGACACGGAAACGAAACAGGTTCAGGTACCCTACACCGCCTCTGACCATACATTGTTGAAAACCGTGCTCGAATTGTTTAAACGACTATACAACCGGCGTATGCTGATCCGACTGGTCGGCGTGCGATTGAGTGGTCTCGTCTACGGGAACTACCAGATCAACCTGTTCGACGACACAGCGGAAGACATCAATTTGTACCAGGCCATAGATTACATCAAGCACAAGCACGGCGTGGAAAAATTAATGAGGGCCAATACCATTGAAGTGAACAAACGGGTACGGATGGAGCTGAATATGTTTAAAGGTCCCGCAAACCCATTGAAGGGAGTTTACAATTAGAATACTCCCCGGCAAGGCTTTGGGCCGATCCGAAAAACGGACACTCAAGGAAGCTCGAAATTTGAAACTGTATTTGAAACCTGAACGTCAAAATTATCGAACCGGAACTTAAGAGCAGTATGAAAAGATACAATCAAACAGAACAAGCGGTGAAGGAGTTATTTTTCCTGATCCAACCCCCGCGGCATATCATCAGCGATGTGTCTGTGTTGAAAGATGATGTCCACTACCTGGTTGGCCGCGAACTCAAAGACCGTTTTACCAAAGCCCACATCTCTCTGTTTAAGTACAGCGACAGCGAAACGCATATGAAACACCTCATGCGTTTTGTGGAAGCACGCGCTGCGAACTTTACGCCGTTTAATGTCTTCCTCAAAGACTTCGGTGTTTTGTATACGGGATCGAAACGAACGATCTACATGGATGTCGTAAACAAATTCTATATCCAGGACCTGTTCGAAAAACTTGTGAAGCATGGCACCGCCTATACGCCACACATTCCCATCGCCACAAACCTTGAGGAAGAGGACTATTGGCGATGCTGGCCTTATCTGAAAAGTCTCCACTACAGTAATCAACATTTCCTCTGCGACCGGATAACCGTGCTTGCACGCAGCGATGGGAAATGGACTCATTTCAAGGATATCCAGTTCGGAGGTCTTGTTTAACGCCGGCAACACCTTGCTTCATACTCGCCGTCCATAATCCCTGGTACGTTGCGCTTATCCTTAGTGCACTGCAGTGATTCTGGGGAAATGAGCCGGGAAACTATAGGTATCGGCGTCGGGACAAAGCAACAGGTAAAATATAAGTTGCAGTTCCTTTGTCGTTAACGATTGGCCTAGCAGGTAAATAATAGAGGTTGAAACAGCCGATGAACAACAAACCATACAAGTATGCGAAACCTTTAAACTCGAAAATATGAACCCTCTCGAAATCCTTCAAAACAAATTTGGCTATGCCTCCTTCCGCATGGAACAGGAGGCTGTGATCCAGTCTGTACTCGAAAACAAAGACACCTTCGTCCTCATGCCGACCGGCGGAGGCAAGTCCCTCTGCTATCAGATCCCGGCGCTAATGCTTGAGGGGCTGACCATCGTCATCTCTCCCCTCATCGCGTTAATGAAAGACCAGGTCGATTCATTGCGGATCAATGGCATCGAGGCCGCTTACATCAACTCGACCCAACAGCACGAAGAGCAGCACGCAACTTTGCGCGATGCGCGTTCCGGAAAACTCAAACTGCTGTACATGGCACCGGAACGTCTGCTCAGCAATGGCACAGATTTTCTCAACACGATTGCCAGATGTCCCGTACGTCTTGTCGCGATTGATGAAGCACACTGCATCTCCCAATGGGGGCATGATTTCCGACCCGAATACCTCATGCTGTCGAAGCTAAAACATGTCCTGCACGGTGTTCCCTTCATTGCGCTCACAGCGACGGCGGACGAATTGACACAAAAAGACATTATCGAAAAACTCGAACTGACAAGTCCCTCCGTTTTCATTTCGAGCTTTAACCGGCCCAACATTCGTTATTCGGTACAAAGTAAAGACGACAGTTTTAACAAACTTCTGAACTTTCTTTCTTCCCGCAAAGAACAGTCCGGCATCATTTACTGTCTGTCACGCAAATCAACTGAAACCCTGGCGGACGAATTGTGCGCAGAAGGCTATGCCGCCCTCCCCTATCACGCGGGCCTCGAACGTGCCGATAGAACAAGAAACCAGGAACTTTTTGTGAAAGATGATGTAAAGATCATCGTTGCGACAATCGCCTTTGGTATGGGTATTGATAAATCGAATGTGCGTTACGTCGTCCATATGGACCTGCCAAAAAATATCGAGAGCTACTACCAGGAAACCGGACGTGCGGGACGTGATGGGCTTGACAGCGACGCGCTTCTTTTTTATTCCTATGGCGATGTTCTCAAGCTGAAGCGATTTGTTCAGGTCGAAGGCAATCCCCAACAAACCGAAATTGCCCTGCGGAAACTCAAAGAGATGTCCCGTTTCTGTGACCTGCGCACATGCCGGCGGAAATACCTGTTAAACTATTTCAACGAGACGTTTCCGGATTATTGCGGCAATTGCGACATATGCCAGGGATCGTCGCGTCAGGAGGCGAGCGCTCCAGCCGCGCACACCGATTTGTTTGTTCAGCTCAAACGGCTACGGAAAGAACTGGCCGGCGCGGCAAATGTCCCTGCGTATATTATTTTTTCCGATGCGACCCTGATGGAGCTTGCCACCTATCTGCCAACCCAGCCAGGCGATCTTCGGAAAATCTCCGGCATCGGACAGGTTAAGGGTGTAAAATACGGCCAATACCTCATTGACCTCATTCACCAATATTGTACGTCCCGCGGTCTCCGGTCGCGCATGGACTTGAAAATTTTCAAACCGGCTCCCGAAAACAGAGAGACATTTACCAAACAACAGACCTTCACCCTCTTCAGCCAGGGTCATACGATTGCTGAAATTGCCCTGATGCGCGGCTTGCATGAAGGTACGATCCAGGCTCACCTCGCTTATTACGTCAAGCACGGAAAAGTAATGATCGAAGATGTCATGGATAAAGAAAAGATACCAGCGATCCGCAGCGCCATCCAACGTTCCGGCGGCGCCAGCCTGACTTCACTGAAGGCCGGACTTGGAGACGGTTATTCGTATGGCGAAATCAGGTATGTGATGGCGACGATGAATGTTGCCGAACCAGATCTTGAACTGATCGAAGCGTGAAGGAATGAATAAAAAACAATCGACCAGAGCACCAAGTTAGAATGTTTCTCAATTGTCACACGGGTTTCAGCTTTAAGTACGGAACGTTACCAGTCGAAAAGTTATTTCACGAAGCTATGCGGTGCGGGGTTCACAAGCTGGCATTGACAGAGATCAACAATACTGCTTCGTATATGGAGATGTTGCGGCTGTGTGATAAATTTCGCCCGTACAGCAACGGCAGAACGAAATTCGGCTCCGACCCATATATACTTGAGATCGCTGTCGGTATTGAATTCAGAAGGGAAGATGAACTGCTGTATGTTGCCATTGCGCGCAACAATTCCGGGTTTGAGGCCCTGAACCGATTTCTTTCCTACCACAATCGGCTTGAAAAAGAGCTGCCGCTCCGGGCCCCGGAATTTGAAGACGTTTTCGTGATTTATCCATTTGGAAAAATCGCGCCAGAACAATTGCGCGCCAATGAGTTTACCGGTGTCAGGAAACATGAGCTGAATAGGTTCTCAGCGGATCCCTCGTGTACCCTGCATCAAGAGAAATTCGTAATTCTTCACCCGGTGACAACACTGCCGCCGGAAAAAGCAGGCAATAAATTGATTAAAAGGGATTTCAACGCCCATCGTTTGCTGCGCGCGATCTCCCAAAATACGTTGCTCAGTAAACTGGCGCCTCACGCACAGGCACGGGAAGATGAGTTTATGGTGAATGAAGGTGCGCTGATAGAACAATTTCATCATTTTCCGCACCTTATTTCCAACACGCGCAGTTTGCTCGACCGGTGCTCGATCAACTTCATGCTTGGCGAAGACCAAAACAAGAAATTCTTTACAGGGAGCAAGGACGACGACCTCCAATTTCTTCGCGGGGAAACAAGAAAGGGATATCAACGCATTTATGGCCAGGATCAACGGATCTGGAATGAACGGATTGAAAAAGAACTCGACATTATCGGACGCAAGGAATTCACCGCATATTATCTGATCACCTATGATCTCATCAATTTCGCCAAAACAAAGGGCTACGATTTTGTAGGCCGTGGGAGCGGCGCCAACAGTACCGTGGCCTATTGTCTGGGTATCACGAACGTCGACCCGATTGAGCTTGACTTGTATTTCGAACGATTTCTGAATGAAGAACGGACAACGCCGCCGGATTTCGACATCGATTTTTCGTGGGACAACCGGGACGCGATCTACGAGTACCTGTTCCAGAAGTATGGACACGACCATGTTTGCCTGCTTGGCACCCATGTTACGTACCAGACACGTTCCATCGTGCGGGAGCTCGGCAAAGTATTCGGCCTTCCCAAAGATGAGATCGATGAACTGGTTGAAAACCCGCAGGCAGTGGCAGGGCGAGACCACATCACTGAGCTGGTATCGAAGTACGCGGCTTACATTGTTGAAAAGGACCTGCCTGCAAATATGTCCATTCACGCAGGCGGAGTGCTCATCACGGAAAAACCGATCTACGCTTACACAGCGACGGAAATGCCTCCGAAGGGTTATCCGGTGTCGCACTTTGAAATGCACAATGCGGAAGATTTCGGGATTTACAAATTCGACATTTTAAGTCAGCGCGGGCTTGGCCATATCAAGGAAACCATCCGGCATGTGCAACGCAATCGCGGCCATGCGGTCGATATCACCCGCTTCGCGGATTTCAAACAGGATCCATCGATCAGGCAATTGCTGCGCGAGAGCCGGGCGCTTGGATGCTTTTACGTCGAATCTCCCGCGATGCGTATGTTACTCGGAAAACTCCGGTGTGAAGACTATTTGACGCTGGTCGCTGCGAGTTCAATTATAAGGCCGGGAGTCGCCAGCTCCGGCATGATGCGAGCGTATATAGAACGTTTTCACGTCGTAAAAAAAGGTGGCAGCTACGAGGCAATTCATCCGAAAATTGACGAGCTGATGAAAGAAACGTACGGCGTGATGGTGTACCAGGAAGACGTCATCAAGGTCGCGCATTACTTTGCCGGGATCACGCTCACCGAAGCAGATGTCCTGCGCAGGGGAATGTCCGGCAAATACCGGTCGCGTGAGGAGTTTGAACGCGTGAAAGAAAGATTCTTTGAAGAATGCCGGAAGAAACAGTATCCGCAGCACGTGATCGATCGTGTATGGTATGAAATCGAAAGTTTTTCCGGATACTCCTTTGCAAAAGGTCACTCTGCAAGTTATGCAGTTGAAAGCTACCAGAGTCTATACCTGAAAGCACATTACCCGCTCGAGTTCATGGTTGGTGTCATCAACAACTTTGGAGGATTTTACAGGACTGAATTCTATTTCCACGAAGCGCGGATGAATGGCGGCAAAATTGAAGCACCGTGCGTCAACAGCAGCGAGTATCTGACAACAATTTACGACGACCACATTTACATTGGATTCGTTCACCTTAAGAGTCTGGAAACAAAGATCGGTCACGCAATTGCGGCAGAACGTAAAAGCCATGGGGCATACCGCAGTCTTGATAATTTTCTCCAGCGCATCCACATCGGATTAGAACAAACCCGCATCCTTATCCGCATTGGCGCGTTCAGGTTCACCGGTAAAAATAAACAACGTCTGTTATGGGAGGCCATGTTGTACTTCAGCACAGTAAAGACAAAACGAAAACCGACAGAATTATTCGACACCGAACCAAATGAATATCCATTGCCCTCATTGACTCGCAATAAAGTCGAGGATGCTTTTGATGAAATCGAATTGCTCGGCTTTCCGCTTTGCAATCCTTTCGATCTGCTCGTTTCGCATTCGCATGGCACGTGCCCGGCGCGTGACCTGCTGCGAAATGTAGGCAAACAGATCGAGACAACGGGCTATGTCGTAACAACAAAAGACACGCGCACGAAAGGCGGCTTGCCGATGCACTTCAGCACATTTATTGATAAAAACGGTGATGTCTTTGACACGGTACACTTTCCCGGCATCGCCAAAAAATATCCGTTTCGGGGACGTGGCTTCTACGGCATCAGGGGTAAAGTTGTGGAGGATTTTGGGATAGCAGCCATTGAAGTTACGTCTATGGAAAAACTCCCGATCATCAACAAAAGGGCCGAACAGTTCATGAGAGAGCAGCTCCCGGAGCACACACGGCCGCTAAACGCGCAAAAATAACAGCTGTTCGGTACAGCTGGCACAACATTTTTACCGGCACGCGTGCTTTTCATCGTGAAAGGAGAGCATTCAAAAAACAGGGTGAGATATGATAAGCGTAATAATTCCTACGTTCAACGATGAGCAACTCATCAGAAGTACAGTTTCGCATTTGAAGGAAAACGCCTACACAGGATTGTTGAAGGAGATCATTGTTGTCGACGCAGGAAGCACGGACGGGACGGTACGCGAAGCCACTGAGGCCGGCGCAGTAATCGTTACGAGTGTACGCAGGGAGCGCGGCGCTCAAATGAACCTGGGGGCGCAGTCAGCCACAGGCAAAATCCTGTATTTCCTGTTCCCCGGAACGTTGCCTCCAAAATATTTTACAAACGAAATCGTGCGATCAACCCTGAAAGGGTTTTCGTTCGGTTCATTTACGGCCAGCTCAGACTGCCGCCACTGGATCCTTAAAATGATGAAGCGCTTCAGTAAATCCAAGATCGATTACACCAGGGTGGATAACCACAGCCTCTTCGTTTTGAAAGAACTGTTTGAAAAAACAGGCCGATTCCGCGAAGACATGATGATCATGGAAGACCGCGAAATGATTGAAAGACTAAAGCGCTATGCCGTCTATACAATCCTCAAAGAAAAGATTGAACCGCCCGCCGCGAAATTGCCCGTAAAAAAAATCTTTCCCAGCGAATTCTGTTTCATGGTAACATGGATCATGTACAGCCTGGGATATCCGCAGTCGAAATTGGTGAAAGTTTATCGTTGGTTATCCGGACGCAAAACGGTGGTCCCGGCTCCCGCCGAGGGTCTTTCCGCTTCACTTACGTCCTGAAAATATTTTGCGGTAAGTTTCATCATCGAACCCGAGGGTCAACACCTTGCCGTCCTTTTCAAGCAGTGGCCTTTTGATCACGCTGGTTTTTTCCTTCATCAGGTCAATGGCACTCCTTTCGTCAATGACACGTCTCTGAATATTCTCGGGCAGCTGACGCCAGGTCGTGCCGCGTTTGTTAACGAGATTCTCCCAGCCAACCTGGCTGATCCACTTCCTCAGCAACACTTCATCCACCCCTTTTGATTTGTAATCGTGAAACTCGTAGCGAATACCATTCTGCTTCAGCCAATCGAGGGCGGATTTTACCGTGTTGCAATTTTTGATTCCGTATAGGGTCATATTATATATTAATGAATGGTGACACCTCCATCGATCGTGACAGCCGATCCCGTCATCCATGACGATTTTTCAGAAGCCAGAAACAGCGCAAGATTTGCGATGTCAGCAGGCAAGCCCAACCGTTTCATCGCGGTCCTTTGGCCAGCTTGCTCCACCGCAAGCGCCGGATCGGCAAACGCAATGGCGGATTCCCGGATCAACGGAGTATCTACCGGCCCCGCACAGATCGCATTCGCCCGGATCAGCGGTCCATAATCCAGCGCCACCTGTCTCGTAAACGCAACCGTCGCTGCCTTCGACGCGCAGTATGCCGCGTGATTCGGAAATGACCGGAATGCCGCAATCGAACTGTTAACGACGATCGCGCCGCCGCCACCGCCTTTCATCGCAGGAATCGCATATTTACAAATATAAAACAGCGCGTGCAGGTTCACGTCAATAGTCTGATGCCACAAAGCATCGTCGATCCCGGTTACAGCTCCCAGACCGAGCATTCCGGCATTTGCCACCACCACGTCAATTCTACCATGATGTGCCAACGCTGTATCTACCAGCTTCCGGTTTGTTTCCGCCAGCGCAATGTCGCCCGGAACAAAACATGCTTCCACTTTCCTCTTTTTCAATTCTTCAACAAACGCGTGGCCTTTTGCAGCATTCCTCCCGTGAATGATCAGCTTCGCCCCTTCCGCAGCAAACAATTCCGCGATGGCTTTTCCCATGCCACTGGTCGAACCCGTGACGATTGCAACTTTGTTTTGAAGTTCCATGATTGCGGATGAAAAGATAAGAAAAAAATCCGTCGCGGTCAGTTTTGGTTCAACACGGGATGGACGATCTCGAATTCCGTATAGCCATTATTGTTTTGTACAAGGGTGATCGACCCGTTGAGCTTGTTCAGGCACTGCTTCACAATGTATAAGCCCAGGCCAATGTTTCGGTGGTCACGGGCGGATTTTGAAAACATCTTGTAAAGATTCTCCATATCTGGCTCCCGTATGCCAATCCCGTTGTCAATGATCGCCATCTGAAAATTCCGGCCATTTTTCATTGTTTTGATCTTTACAAACTTCTTTTCAGACGACGAAGGCTTCTGGAAGCGGATGGAGTTTTCAATCATATTTGTCAGGATCAGCTCGAGTAAAAACGGATCGGAATACCAGACATCGGCTTTGTTTTCCCTGACGATCTCGATCTCATCGAAGCCGCTCATGGTTTTCAATTTCTCGAGAACTTGCGACAGCAGATCGGAAAAATTTATAGTTACAGGCTGAACTTTAACCTCATTGATGTGACTGACGATCTTAAGGCGATCGAAGATCTCATTCAATTGCTGGGCGCCATCATAGAACATCCGCAAATATTCCTTTGCTTTTTCGTCATCAATATCCAGCAATGCTACATGACAGATCCCCAGCAATCTTACCAGAGGTCCGCGGATGTCGTGGGAGGACCGGTATATGAAATTATCCAGTTCCAGGTTGACAACTTTGAGTTCCTTGTTTGCCTGCTCGAGCTCGCGCGTCCGGAGATCAACGGTGTTCTGCAACTGGTCGTTAAAAATTGAAAGTTCAATGTTCTTCTGGTGGATTACCTCCTTTGCCCGCTCCAATTCCGCATGGCTGAGGGCAAGCTCGTCGCGTTGCGAATGGATCTCTTCCTTCTGTATCGTGATCTCCAGGTTCGTCTTCACCAGGTCAGAGCTTAGTCTGCGCTGCTCCTTATACGACCTATAGAGGAAAAAAAGGAAAATCACTGACAGCAGGACCATCACCACGAGGAAATACGTTTGCGCGGTAATTTTCCGGATCTCATCGTCCTTTGCCGCAAGCTTTGACTGCGATTGTTCCCGCTCGATCTGCAACTGGATATCTTTGATGCTGCGCGCGAGGTTCTTGCCAAAAACACTGTCGCGCAAGGCAATGAACTGCGTCTGAAAATATAACGCGCTGTCGTATTTCTTTTTGCTCACATAAAGATCCTTCAGCAGGTCATAATTGTGCATCATCAGGTCTTTATCGCCGATCTGTGAAGCAATGGACTGACTGCGTTTTAAGTAGTACTGCGCCGAATCGCGCCGCTGCGTGATCGTGTAGATCTTTCCAAAGAATGAATATACTTCCGCAATACCACTCTGATCATAGATGCTCTCGCTTAGCAAAAGCGACTTGCGAAACATCAATTTCGCCTGCGCAATGGAATCCATTTTCAGATAAACCTGACCGGCGCCATTGTATGCCGCGGCATGCCATATGGCATTGTCGATGGTCGCAGCAAGGGCGAGCGCATCTTTAAAATATTTCGCGGCCTTTTCAATTTCCTCCTGATCGACATAGGTGAATCCAATATTGTTCAGCGAGTACAACAACTGATCCTTATCATTTTTCTGCTGCGACAACGAGATTGCATTACGAAAATATTCACGCGCTTTATCGAAATCCTTGAGCTCGGTATATACCAGGCCGATGTTGTTCATTGTCTGCGCGAGACCATACTCCTGACGGATCTTCAGTTTCAGGTTAAGGGCGCGAAGCAGGAACTCGAGCGCCTCGGGGTAACTTCCCACATTGTAATACGCAAGCCCGATGTTATTCATCGCGCTGGTCATCAGCGTGGAGTCGCGGGAAGCTTCGGACAACGCATACGAATCGTAGCTGTATTTGATCGCTGAATCATAATTGCCTTTATAATAATGAACACCGCCTAATAGCCGTGTGGCAATCGCTTTGGTTCGCAGGTCGTCTAGTCGTTTTGAAAGGGTGAATCCTTCTTTTGCATAATACATGGCGGAATCAGGATGATTGAGCCACAGCGCCAGTATGATCTGCTGATAGACATCGATCTTCTTATCCTCCGGAGTCACCTCAAGAGCCTTTACCATGCTGTCAAGGTTATGCTGCGCGATTACCGCTGTGAATCCAAGAACAAGAAAGAAAATGACTGCAATGCACTTCATCACTAAGGGGGCGCCTGTATCGGTTAAAAAGGTTTACAGACAGTACCTTAAAATAGTAAAAATCAGTGACTTTAGGAATCGCCGACCACACCAAGCAGTCTGCGGATTTTTTTGATGAGTTTGGCAGATTCCAGGAAATCCAGGGTTTGCTGTCCATCCGACGCCGCTTCGTCCGGTTTTTGATGCGTTTCGTATATCACGCCATCTGCGCCTGCTACAGCCGCTGCAAGGGCGATCGGCTCTATGAAATCACGAATGCCTATTCCATGCGAAGGATCCGCAATGATGGGCAGATGAGTCTTTTCTTTTAGAATGGGGATCGCGTTGATATCCATCGTATTGCGGCTCGCTCTTTCGTAAGTCCGGATGCCGCGTTCGCAAAGCAGAAGTTTTTCGTTTCCAGCGGAAAAAACATATTCCGCAGAATACAGTAACTCTTCGATTGTGCCGGAGATACCGCGTTTTATCATCACGGGCTTATCGACTTTTCCCAACTCGTCCAACAGGTTAAAATTCTGGGTGTTCCTGGCTCCTACCTGGAAAACGTCAACATAATCATACATTTCCGCGATCTGACTGACCTGCATAACCTCGCTGATGATCTTGATGCCAGCGGCCTTTGCCATGGTGTGCCACATCTTCAAACCCGGGATCCCCAGACCGCGAAACGCGTATGGAGAGCTTCTTGGTTTGAATACGCCGCCACGCATGATCCTTACGCCATTTTCTTTCAGATGGCCAATGATAAGCTCTACCTGTTTCTCGTTTTCAATCGAACAGGGACCAGCCATAATGCTGAAAGTGTCATCGCCAATGCTCACACCATCGCCGAGATCAATGGCGGTACGGCCAACCTTCCATTTTCGCGACACCAGCTTATAATCATCGGAGACGCGGTGAATGTCCGTAATACCTTTCATGCTGCCGATCCGGCGGATATCGAATTCTTTTTTACCAATGGCGACGAGGTAATCGCCTTTTTGGGTTTTGACCTCGGTTGTTTTATAGTCAAGGCTTTTCATCTTCGTGATGATTTCGCCTTTGTCGTGGTCGGTAATTGTCGGAGTAAGCTGAATGATCATGTGCTAGCCTTTCAGATTTTTAACAAATTCCATAATATCCTTTTGCTGGTCTTTTGAATCCCGGAGCAGATTAATGAAGGCGCTCCCGACAATTGCACCACCGCTGTATTCGGAAGCTTTTGTGAAAGTCTGATTTGTGGAAATACCAAACCCGATGAGAAAGGGATTCCGGAGCTTCATTTGTTTCAGTCGCTCAAAATAACCGATCTGCTCAGCGGTGAAGTCTCCTTTCGCGCCCGTCGTGCTCGATGCTGATACTGCATAGATAAAACCATTGGTAGCCGCATCGATCGTCCTGATGCGATCCTCCGACGTTGTCGGAGAGATGAGAAAGGTGTTGCATAAATTTGCGTTCGAAAACAACGCCCTGTAATTCTCTTCATATTCAAACAAGGGCATGTCTGGGATGATCAGTCCGTCGACTCCGGCGGCGGCTGCAGCCGTTACAAATTCACTGATCCCGTATTGCATCACAGGATTGAGATAACCCATCAGGATGATCGGCAATTGAATTCCTTCGTTGCGGATATTCTTCACCTGCGTGAGCAACAGCTTCAGGCTCATGCCATTGTCGAGCGCCACCTTATTACTTTCCTGAATCGTCGGGCCGTCGGCCACCGGGTCGGAAAATGGAATGCCAATCTCGATGATGTCAGCCCCGGCCTCGGCAAGGGTCCTTGCGATCGGCATGGTGCTGTCAAGGGTCGGAAAACCAGCGGTATAAAAGACCGAAAGGACTTGTTTGTTTTTGTTTTTGAAGAGTTTTGTGATTCTATTTTCCATGGGTAAATCTGTCATTGGTTTGCGAATTGAACTTGAAAGCCATCATCAGTACTTACCCCAGCGGATGTATGTTTCCAGATCCTTGTCGCCACGACCGGACAGATTCACAACGACAACATCGTCCTGATCGAACTCGAACTGGCTGAGTGCCGCAATCGCGTGAGCAGATTCGATCGCGGGAATTATTCCTTCCAGCCTGCTAAGTTCAATGCCGGCGTTCATCGCCTCGTCATCGGTGGCATTGACAAACTTTACACGGCCCACATCAAAAAGGTGGGCGTGAATGGGACCTATTCCCGGATAATCCAGACCCGCGGAAATGGAATAGGGCTCGACCACCTGTCCGTCATCTGTTTGCATGAGCAACGTTTTGCTCCCGTGCAGAACACCCGGCTTGCCCAAAGCAGTCGTTGCTGCTGATTCTCCCGTGTCAACGCCCTTTCCTGCAGCCTCCACCCCCACAAGGGTAACATGTTCGTCTTCCAGAAAATGAAAATATGCACCTGCCGCATTACTCCCGCCTCCGACACATGCGAATACATAATCGGGATACGGGTTTCCAATTTCCTGCTGCAGCTGAATTTTCATTTCCTCGCTGATCACCGCCTGGAACCTCGTCACCATGTCCGGATAAGGATGAGGACCGACTACAGAGCCGATAATGTAGTGCGTATCGGTGGGATGATTGATCCAGTGGCGCATCGCTTCATTGGTCGCGTCTTTCAACGTCATGTTTCCGCTCAGTGCCGGAACAACTTTCGTCCCAAGGATGCGCATACGCTCCACGTTAGGCCGTTGCCGCTCCATATCGACCTTGCCCATGTAAACTACACATTCCATCCCCATCAACGCGCAGACCGTGGCAGTGGCAACGCCGTGCTGCCCGGCGCCGGTTTCGGCAATGATCTTTTGTTTGCCAAGCCGTCTTGCAAGAAGGATCTGCCCGATCGTGTTGTTCACTTTATGGGCTCCGGTATGACAAAGGTCCTCTCTTTTCAGGTATACATGTGCGCCATGTTTTTTGGACAGGCGCTTTGCATGAAATAACGGAGTGGGACGGCCGACGTAGTTTTTAAGGAGATCCTGAAACTCCTTTTGAAAATCGGCGGAATGTATAATCTCGAGATAACGGCTCCGGAGCTCCTCGACGTTTGGATAAAGCATCTCCGGAATGTACGCACCTCCAAACTGACCATAATAGCCTCGCTCATCGACCTTGTATTTCATAGAAGAATTGTTTTCAACATTGATGAATCACTTTTATAACCTCTTTCACTTTGTCAATATTCTTATAAGCCGGCGAAGATTCCACGCCACTGTTAACATCTACAGCATGAAGATTCATTCCGGTGAGTGCGCCAACTCCCGAAAGGTTCGATGGCATCAAACCTCCACTGAGAAAGAACGGCACTGACTGATCATACTTATCGAGGATTTTCCAGTTGAACGTCTTTGCATTACCCCCGTAATATTTCCCCTTCGTATCAAACAGAAAATAATCAGAGACCCCTTCATAGATCTTTGTGGATTCAAAATCCATCGCGCCGCCGATACTAAAAACTTTAATGACATTGATGCCCTGACGTCTTAACTCGGCGCATTGCGTGGCTGGCTCCTCACCGTGAAGCTGAATATATCCAAGCCGATGTTTTTCGACCATGGCCATGATCCGCGATGTGTCTTCATTGACAAACACTCCCACCCTTTTGATCGATGACGACATCGCAGCCGGGATCTCAAAATCCTCACCCACATACCTCGGTGACTGGGGATAAAAAATAAACCCCATGTAATCCGGATGAGCGGCTGCAACCTCCATAATATTTATGGGATCCCGCATGCCGCAGATCTTTAGCTTTATGGTTGCGCCGTTACCCATGATTTCATTTCTGAACCTTTGAATGTGTTTTTTTTCTCAACTCGTTCATGAACTCCATCGCGGCAACTTCCGGCCTGTTGTGTTTCATGAAGTTTTCGCCCATCAGGAACCCCTGGTACCCATACGACTTCAGGTCGAGGATGGTATCGGGTGATGATATGCCGCTTTCTGACACGCTCACAACATGATCGGGCATTAGTGGCGCGAGTCGTTTCGAAACCTCGATACTGAGTTCAAAAGTTTTCAGATTGCGGTTGTTTACGCCAATCAGATCCGCTCCTCCATCCATATTTTCGCGCAGTTCCTTTTCGCCGTGAACCTCGAGCAAGACTTCGAGTCCCAATGAATGTGCGTGCTGCGCAAGCGATCGCACCGCAGCCGGTTCAAGTACCGCTGCGATGAGCAGGATTGCATCGGCTCCAATGGATTTCGCCTCAATGACCTGGTATTCGTCGATGGTGAAGTCTTTCCGGAGTATTGGACAGAAGTTAAATTTTCTCGCCACAACCAGATCTTCATTGCTGCCACCAAAAAACTGTTTGTCTGTAAGCACGGAAAGTGCCGAAGCCCCTGCCTGCATGTATCCGATGGTGGTTCGTTCAACAGAGGCATTTGCGTGAATGACACCCTTGCTTGGCGACTTTCTCTTAAACTCCGCGATGATGCCAGTCTTATCCTCACGCTGAATGTACTTTTTTAAAGAAACTGTCGGAGACGAGAAAAAAATACTTTGCTCCAGCAACTTGACCGGATAAAGGCTCTTCCGGTCGGCGACCTCCTGCCTTTTATGCGCTATAATTTCATCGAGTATATTCATCCTAAATCATAAATCATAAATCCCCAAATCAACTTTAAACTTCAAACTTTAAACTTCAAACTTTAAACTTTAAACTTTAAACTTCGATCAATTTCTTGAACGCCGCCAGCGCCTTACCCGAAGCCAACGCTTCCCCAGCCTTTTCCACAGCGCGTATCAGGCCCTCTGCTCTGTTGGCGGCATACAGCGCCATTGCTGCATTCGCAACAACAGCGGTCGTTTGAGCCGGCGTTCCCTTATTTTCAAGAACGTTCATGAATATTCTCGCCGAAGCTTCAACCGACTCGCCTCCTTTTATATCATCATAGGTCAGTCTCGGCAGGCCGAGGTCGGCAGGTTCGACAATTTTTTCTCCTTCGTTACAGAAGTACTTCACGGGTCCGGTCAGTGATACCTCGTCATAGCCATCGATCGAGTGAAGAATCAAAAAGTCCTTGGAAGTATTCTGGTACAAATAACCATATTGCCTGGCAAGCTCAAGGCTGAATACACCAACGAGTTGCCTTTTTGGAAAAGCGGGGTTCACCATCGGGCCGAGCATGTTGAAAAAAGTCTTGACCCCGAGGTCTTTGCGTATCGGCGCGACGTTCTTCATCGCAGGATGAAACAGCGGAGCGTGCATAAAACAAATGTTCGCACGGTCCAGGCACCTTTTCAGCACGTCGATATCATTGGTGAACTTATAACCGAAAAACTCCAGCACGTTTGATGATCCGCACGCCGAGGAAACACCATAGTTCCCGTGTTTTGCTACAGGCTGGCCGGCGGCAGCGACCACAAATGAAGACAAGGTTGACATGTTAAAGGTGTTTTTGCCGTCACCGCCCGTACCACATACGTCCATCACGGGCTGATCAAATTCAGCCCGGATGCAAAGTTCCAGCATCGCATCACGAAAACCCTGCAGTTCCTCGACGGTGATACTGCGCATCATATAAACTGTCATAAATGCCGTCGTCTGGCTTGAGTTGTATTTCCCGGATGCGAGATCGACCAGAACCTGGCGGGCGGTTTCCTTGGTCAATGACCGATGATCAATCAGCTCGTTTAAAATCGCTTTCATGCTCGTTAGTGATGTTATGTTTATTTCTTAAGCCAGTTTTCAATCATCTTCGGCCCTTCCGGTGTCATGATCGATTCAGGATGAAACTGCAGGCCCCGCACATCAAATCTTTTGTGGCGGATTCCCATCACCAGGCCCTCATCGTTAGTAGCCGTGATCTTCAGTTCCCCGTTGATTGTCTCTCCCAGCACCGCCCATGAATGGTAATGTGTCGCCTGGAAAGTGCGGGGGACATTACGAAAAAGATACTCTTCTTCGTCGGTGACCTGTGTCGTCGACGTGACGCCATGAAGCACTTTCGGAATATTAAACAGCCGAGCGCCGTACACTTCACCAATGCCCTGATGTCCGAGGCAGATCCCGAGGATACTTTTCGTTGGTCCATATTCTGCGATGACTTTCTTCATGATACCTGCCTCATCCGGGATACCCGGGCCGGGTGACAGCAGTATCTTGTCGTATTTTTTTACTTCTTCCACGGCGATCTTGTCGTTCCGGAAAATATCCATCGCATACCCAAGCGCGCGGATGATATGCACGAGGTTGTATGTGAAAGAGTCGTAATTATCAAGCACAAGTATTTTCATCTTCTTTATTATTGACGTTCATTATATTTTTTCAGCCATCAGTACCGCCTTCCGCAACGCCGTCAGCTTGTTGTTCACTTCCTGTAACTCACTATCCGCTTTCGATTTAGCCACGACGCCGGCGCCTGCCTGGTAGATCAGTTTGTTCTCATGGCTTAAAAATGTGCGTATCATGATGGCATGGTTAAACGACCCATCAAAGCCCAGGAATCCGATCGCACCGCCATAAAATCCGCGGTTGATATTTTCGTATTTATTGATCAGGGTCATGGCCATATGTTTGGGCGCACCCGAAAGTGTACCCGCGGGAAAAGTGTCCGCGGCCATTCTTACCACCGACGAATTGTTCTTTACGTTTCCTGAAACTTTTGAAACGAGGTGGATCACGTGCGAATAGAACTGGATCTCTTTGAAGACCTCGACCGTCACATGTTCAGCGTTCCTGCTCATGTCGTTGCGGGCCAGGTCGACAAGCATTACATGTTCGGCATTTTCTTTTTCATCCGCTGCAAGGCGACTGGCGATTTCGGCATCGTCCTTGTCGTTCCCGGAGCGGCGGAAAGTCCCCGCTATTGGGTAGATATGGGCTTTCTCGCCTTTAACCTGCAGTTGCGCCTCAGGTGAAGAACCAAATATTTTGAAACTCCCATAGTCAAAATAGAAAAGATAGGGCGAAGGATTGATAGACCGCAAGGCACGATAAACATTGAACTCATCCCCCCTGAAACCACAGGTAAATCTGCGTGACAGCACGATCTGGAAAACATCTCCGCGGTAGCAATGCTCCTTGCCTTTTTCAATCACCTTAAGAAACTCATCGTCGGTGAAATTCGATTCCTCGCCGTTGGTCAGCGCAAATTTGTACGTAGAAAAGCGATTGCTGAAAATGATCTGTTCGATCTGTTCCGGACCATTTTTCTTCAGGGGCACTCCTTCAATGGAGTTTTCGGAGATTGTGAGCTCATTGGAAAAATGGTCAACAACGATCACGTACCTGTACAGCTGATACAGTATATCGGGCAGCAGTTGTTGTTTCTGGGTGATCTCGACGTCTTCGAAAAAACGGATCGCATCATATCCCATATAGCCGAATAAACCGCTGACCTGATACTTTCCCTCAGGTTGCTGCGCCGTAAACGCCGACCGGAATTCCTCGAGGTAACTGACCGCATCACCCGTGCGGGAAAGTTCCAGTTGCCGTACTTTACCATCCGGATAACGCATCTCCCCCGCTACGCCCTGAATACGGAAGGAAGCAAGCGGTTCGCAACAAATAAACGAAAGGCTGTTCTCGTGACCATGATAGTCGGAGCTTTCAAGCAGAATACTGCACGCGAAAACATCGCGAAGCTTCAGATAAATGTTCACGGGCGTGAGCGTATCTGCCAAAAGTTTTTTTGTGACGGTATTGATTTTATAACTCATAATCAGTTCGGTTCATTTTTCAGTTGCCTATAAAACAGAAGGCCTGCTGTGAACAGCAGGCCTTCGGCTAAGATCAAGACATAAAAAGGCTGTTCACAAATCGTATCGCGACTTATGCCACCACCAGATTATGTTTGTCAATCTTGACATTTATTTTATGCTTCGTTTTTCTTTTTTATCGTCCGTCTTGGCTTTGCAGGTACCGATTCGGCGACCGCCGCGTCTTCCGGCTTCTTGGCCACGGATCTTCTCAAACGCGCCTTAATTGTGCTTTTGTTTCTGCTAACCCCATAAGAACCTTTCGAGCGTTTGCCTTTTTTTGATTTCTTATCGCCTTTTCCCATGAATGACAAAAGTTTATGGGGCAATAATAACAAAGGGATTAAATATTACCAAATCCTACCCGCATTTGCTAAATTCGGAAAGGTCTCCTTTTTTAAAGAATGCACACAAAATGGCTAAACCAACGATTGAAATTATCGATGTGCTCCGGAAAACTGCGGATCGGCTGAGCAAGACCAAAGCCTATCAATGGGGGCACATGGGCAGTTGTAACTGCGGTTTCCTTGCCCAGCAAGTAACCAGCCTCAGCAAAAGCGATATCCACCAGCGCGCCATGGAACGACCCGGCGACTGGAACGAGCAACTGAAGCATTACTGTGCAACGAGTGGTTTGAGAATGGATGTCATGATAAGCCAGCTTCTCGATTTTGGGTTTTCTATCGATGACCTCCGTCATCTCGAACGTCTATCCGATCCGGTCATTCTCAGAACGTTTACCCCCGACACAAGATACTTAACACACAACCGGAAAGAACATGTGATCCGTTATCTTCATCATTGGGCGGAATTACTGGAAGAACATCTGCTCGCGGAAATTACCCTGGAGCCCGACAGTGAGATATTTGAAATCTCAACGTCCGAGCGGCAGATGAAGTAACAAACAGTCTTTTGGCTCCATGCCCTGATTCACGAACCTGAACCATTTTGAAAGGGTTGCCTCCTCGACCAACCCGCTTTTTTTCAGTACATGGATCGACGCAATGTTCTCAAGATCGACGAAGGTACTCACGCGGTACAGCTCATTCCGGTTTTTAAGGATCGTCATCATCTGCGAACAGGCCTCGGTAGCGTAACCCTTGCCCCACTGCGAAGGGCTCAATACATATCCAAACTGGATCTTCCCGGCTTCGTGGACCAGCCCAAAACTTCCAATCAGACGACTTGATTCTTTTAGCCGGATCGCGTACGAAAAATCTGTGCCCCGGTTCCAGGCTTCGATTGCGAACCGGAGAAACGACAACGTGTCTTCGATCGTACGGTGGGTTGGCCATGACAAATACTTTGTCGCTTCCGGCTTACTCGCATAGGCATAAAATATTTCTTCGGCGTCTTCGTATCTTAGCCGCTGAAGGCAAAGTCGTTCTGTTTCGATTTTTTCCGGCGCTAGGAACAGATCCATGTTCAAATAAATAAAGAATGGCCAAAGGCAGCAATATCGTCCACCAATATTTCAAAAAACAATTCGACAGCTTCACAATCCTGGTGAAAGTAAACCCTTTTCATTTCAAGGGAACAGAAATTACCGTCCATGACAATGGCCAGTCGGAGATTCGGGAAATCGAATTCGACGAAGATATTTTCGTTGACCTCAAAGCCGACGGTTTCGTTGAAGCCAGCCCGCTTGAATTCAACCTCTATTACTCCGGCCTCGCCTAGGACGGACGCCTGACCAAAAGCGACAGGTGTGGCATAAAAATATTGCCTCCGGACCTAAACTTTAACAGATATGAAGCAGCCAATCATTGTACTGATTATGTCGTTTGCAGCGCTTGCAGCTGCTGCACAAACGATCACAGTAAAATCCGATGATATCAAGGATACGGATTTTACAAAATATAATACGTTCTATTGGGCATCTCAGGTAGATAACGAACTGGATGAAGGAATTAACTTTTTGAATGACGTTGTACTGAAGGCACAGATCCGCGATGCCGTTAAAAGTGAACTGACCGGACTGGGTTATGAGATCAACAAGGATAATCCTGATCTGATCATAAATTTCCGTGTATTCGACGAACCTGTGCGACTGCGCGGTAGCGAAGGTTACGGAACACATTACTGGGGACGTGAAACGGTGACTAACGCATCTGACACAACTTCATATGAACTTGAAGCAGGATCACTGATCATTTCATTTGCCGATCGTGAAACGGGTGCGATCGTGTGGCAAGGATTTGCTTCCGGACTGATCTACAACGACGAATTCATTAAAGACGAGGGAACTGTAAAGGAAGCGGTCAACCTGATCTTCGATGAATTTAACCGCCGTTCGAAAGAGTATACGCGCAAATAATTTCAGGGGCTAGGTCAAACGAAGGCGGAGACTGGATGGAATCTCCCCTTCGTTACTTATCATTCAAAATACGCTGAAATCCATGCCCGGTTAATGCTGCTATGCCGACCAATGAAAGCCACCGCTCCGAATCACTTCCTATTCACCGATTAAATCAACAACAGAACTCACTCGTGCCTTAAAGCCTTCACGGGATTGGAGGAGGCCGCCTTCCATGTTTGTGATCCGATCATGACCAGTCCCAGCGTGCCTACGATAAAGATGGTGATCAGGATCAAAAGAGGCGTAATGGCGACCTTGTAGGCGTATGGTGTCAAAAACTGTTCGCCAAAGTAATAACCGATCGGGATGCCGATCAGCGACGCGGCTCCCAGTAAGATCACGAACGATTTGCTGAGTAAAAAAGTAATCTGCCCGGAGGTCGCGCCTGTAACCTTGCGCACGCCGATCTCCTTCATACGGGTTTGGGTGGCATACATCGCCATGCCCAGAATGCCCATGCAGGCAAGGCAGATGGTCAAAAAAGAAATGTAACCCACTATTTTCAATATGTCGAAAAATCCCGCATCCCGGTACGCCTTATCGATCTCATCTTCCATCATTTGCCATTCCACCGCATGAATTGGGTCGAGCTTCTTCCAGATCGACTCAACCGCTGCGACGACCTGTTCCTTCCGCGAAGGTTCTATTTTGGCGCTGAGAAAACTCAACCCGCCCTTGTTATACCTGAGCGCTATTGGACCGATCTGGTAACTTAGCGGCCGGAAGTGAAAATTCTTCACAACGCCCGACACAACAAGCATCAGGGAATCGTCTGTATATATCGGTTGCCCGAGGGCTGATGACGGACCATCAAATCCAAAAACTTTCAGCGCTTCTTCGTTGAGGATCACATGTGTCTCATGTGTGCCTTCACTGGCCGGGTCAAAATTCGCTCCCGCGAGAAATTCCAGCTCGATATTTGAAATATAATTCTCATCGACAATAAAATCACGCATTACAAATGGCTGATCTTCCCGCCTTTTTTTATAATCGCTTGAACGATCCGCCCATGTACCGAGTTGGTGTGACACACCGCCAACGCGGATAATACCCGGAACGGTCTTCAATTCATTGGCGAGTTTCTGAAAATCCGTCCCCTGCAATCTGACGTTGAGAATGTTCCGTTCACTGATCCCGTAGTCCTTTGTAATCATAAAATCGATCTGCCGGTGAATCACAAGGACCACGATGATAAACGCGATTGAAAGAGTAAACTGGGCAATGACAAGCGCCTTTCGCAGCGTTAGCCTTGAATAAATTTTCAGATTCGACGAGTCTTTCAGCACATTTGCAGGTTTAAAAGCGGACAAATACGCGGCTGGCATCAGTCCTGCAAAGACCCCAATACAGATCGCGAATAAGATAAATATCAAAAACAGTGAATAGTCTTCGTGAAGCTGCGTGTCGAATTCCCGCGCGAGGTCCAGCTGCATGAACGCGGGTTTGAGAATTTGAAGAAAAAGGTAGGATAATATCAGCGCTATCAGGGAAAAGACGATAGCCTCCCCGATAAACTGGAAGAAGACCTGGTAACGCCGTGCGCCAATAATTTTCCTCACCCCGATCTCGCGCGCACGTGTCAACGCTTTGGCAACGGTGAGGTTGGTGTAGTTGAAACAAGCCATCAGCATCACAATACCGGCCAGCGTACCCATAAACAGGATCAGCAGATCGGGCATCCCGGTACCCATCTGATTTGACATTTGCGGGCCCGGTGTGATCTCATCCATTCGCATGGGAAAAAAATTATAGCCTCGGTCCCGGGTCTCTAGTTTCAAGGTCGGATAATACTTCGTATTGATCCCGTCCAGCGCCCCTTGCAGGTCAGCGACGTCCTTTCCCTCCCGCAGCTTTACATAGACATAGTTACTGTAATAATTATTCCAGTTTTCCAGCGACGCTGATATGATTCCAGTCTGCTCGAGCAATGGAAGTGCTTTCAATGAAGCCAGGGCCTGGAAAGTAAAATGCGTTTTGCTGGGAAATTGCTTCAATACACCCGTAACCTTGAATTCCCCGTAGCCCGAAATTGAAAAGATCTTGCCAATTGGATTTACATCTCCGAAGATCCTTTTCGCCGTTTCGTTTGTCAGCACAATGTCCCCGGGCTCATTCAGCGCAGTCGCCGGGTTTCCTTCTGTCAAAGGGAAATTAAAAACTTTAAGAAACGACGGGTCCGCAAATAAACCGCGCAGCGGAACATCGACATTCCCGTACACGGCGTCCCCGTTCAGCCTCCGGTTAATGCGCACGACTTCTTCGGCGATCGTGTATTCGTCTTTTAATGCAGTTGCAATTGGCAAGGGCGCCGATGCATAATCCTCGCTGCCATGTTCCCGTAGGGCTTTCGTATTCACCCTGTAGATGCGATCGGTGTCGCGATGAAAATTATCATACGCATATTGTTCGCGAATGATCAGAATGATTAAAAGTCCAAGCGACATGCTTACACTCAAACCGATCAGGTTGATCAATGAAAAGGTCCGGTTTCGCGTCAGATTCCGAAGCGCCGTGACAATGATACTTTTAAGCATAAAACGGATTAAAAAGTTTAAGACTGCAGAAATTTCCGGACAAAAACCCCACGGTCTCATCCGTGTACAAAGGAAAATCAACCAACGTCCGCAACTGATCCTGTTCTTGAACGGAATTGATCATTCCGGAACATAGATCATGATCGGAACCCGTCGACCCGTGCAACTTTTCGCGCAATTGGAAAACATAAGCATAGGTCAGACTCATGTCTGTTCAATTTTGGATCCCATTTCCAAATATGCTTTCCTATCATATTTTCCGGGATGATTTCTCCGGGCGGTGAACGTTCCCGGGCTAAAACTGTCCGTTTTCGAAGCGAGGGTCCTGCCGTGTCTCCCCTTCGGGACCCGGACACTGCGCGACCCGACACCGCACGCGGGGTCCTTAGACGGAGACCCCGCTTGGACAACTATCTTAAAACTTTAGACAACTTTAGACCTTAAACTTCGAACTACTACTGTCCGGTTAAATAATGTGACAGTTGGAACTCTGGGAAATCCCATCCCTCTAAATACCCCTATGCCTGAAAGGACTACTCTTTTCATGGAGGTCCCATCGCTCAGAAATCTATTTGGAGAAACCTCTTTGATTAGTTATAACATAGGACTTTTTTGAAACTGGATCTCAACTTCAGCATACCTGAGTAGCACATTGGCCTATCTTTGGCCTGGCAGTGGCATGCGCGGATAGGGCACAGTGCGGAACAGGTATGCGAGGCCGCGCGGCCTGGGAGCTGCATAGCGGCTTCCGAAGCAGTTCACTCTATGAACGAAGAAAAACTAATTTCTTGCCGCGAAGACTGAGTCTGTCTAATGGGGCCTCCTTTTAACTATCTCTAAAAAAATGTCAATACAACCAAATAACAACGAATACTTTCAATTTCTAAAATTAACCGGACACTGTTAACTTCGAATTTTAAACTAAAACAGCGCCTTCGCAATCCGGTAGATCGGATCAGACTTACCCATTGAATAGAAATGCAGCGTCGGAACGCCGGCTTTGAGTAATTCGCGCGATTGTTGGGTGGCCCATTCGATGCCAACCTCTTTTACCGCACTGTTGTCCTTGCACTTTTCAACGGCATCATTGAGATCCTCGGGAATGTCTATGTGAAAAGTCGTCGGAAGAATATTCGCTTGCCCCTTTGTCGTGATGGGTTTGATGCCGGGAATGACCGGAACATTGATTCCCGCTTCCTTGCATTTATCAACAAACTCAAAAAACTTCCGGTTGTCAAAAAACATTTGTGTTACGATATATTCCGCTCCAAGGTCGACTTTGAGCTTCAGGTACTTGAGATCTGTTTTCAGGTTCGGCGCCGCGAAATGTTTTTCGGGATAGCCGGCAACACCAATGCAAAAATTTGTTGGCGCGGTGTTTTGAAGATCCTCGTCAAGGTATTTTCCCTGGTTCATGTTGACGACTTGCTGCAGCAGGTCTGAAGCGTACTTATGCCCGTCGGGTTCCGGGACAAAACGGCCTTCGTTCTTGATGGCATCCCCCTGAAGCACCAGCACGTTGTCGATTCCCAGGAAATGAAGGTCGATGAGTGCGTTTTCAGTTTCCTCCCTGCTGAAACCGCCGCAAATAATATGAGGGACAGTGTCAACTTTGTAATTATTCTGAATAGCTGCGCAAATGCCAACGGTTCCGGGGCGTTTGCGTGTTGAGCGTTTTTCGAGAAGACCATTTTCTTTTTTCTTGTAAAGAAACTCCTCGCGGTGGTAAGTGACATCAATGAAGGGCGGCTTGAACTCCATCAATGGATCAATGTTGTCAAAAAGCATACGGATGTTCTCACCTTTGAGCGGTGGAAGGATCTCGATAGTAAATAAAGTTTTGCCGTTCGCTTTCTTTAAATGGTCAACTACTTTCATTTGTATTGAACTGGTGTGGTTTCTAAATCGTTTTTTCGCCGGAATTATCCGTTTCTAGATATCGTAAGAGAGATTGGGAGCAAGCCATTTTTCGATTTCCGGTACAGTCATCCCTTTTCGAATGGCATAGTCTTCCACCTGGTCTTTTTCAATTTTACCCAGGCCGAAATACTTCGACTCGGGGTGTGAAAAATAAAACCCACTCACCGCCGCGGCCGGATACATCGCGTAAGATTCTGTCAATTGAATGCCGACCTCACCAGCCTCCAGCAATTCGAACAACAATCTCTTCTCGGTGTGGTCCGGACAAGCCGGATAGCCGGGTGCCGGCCTGATGCCCGCATATTGTTCATCGATCAGCTCCTGATTGGTCAACGTCTCGTTTTTGGCATAGCCCCAGAGTTCCATTCTCACTTTCTGATGGAGCAGCTCGGCGAATGCTTCGGCAAGTCTGTCGGCCAGGGCCTTTGTCATGATCTCTGAATAATCGTCGTGGTTTTTTCGATACGTCTCCACGAGTTTTTCCAAACCAAGTCCTGCCGTAACAGCAAACATGCCGAGGTGGTCTTTACCTTTGTGCGGCGAAATAAAGTCCGCGAGACAGAAGTTCGGCAGGTTCTGCGCTTTCTTATTTTGTTGGCGCAAAAAATGAAATGTCGCAAACGGCTGCGTGTCGGAATGTTTTTCGAAAAGCAAAACATCATCGGTCGCCCTGGCTGCCGGAAAAAACGCGACTACGGCATTTGCCTGAAGACTTTTGCTGCGGATGATCTCATCGAGCATCTTGTTGGCGTCGTTGTAGATTTTTTGCGCCTCGCTGCCTACTACAGGGTCCTGAAGGATGCCCGGAAAACGGCCGGCAAGCATCCATGTCTGGAAAAACGGGGTCCAGTCTATATACTTTCTGATCTCTTCCAGCGGGTAATTGACAAATTCCTTTCTTCCGGTAAATTCAGGTTCAGTGAATTGGGTGGATGCCCAATCGATCCTGACGGCATTTTCTCTTGCCGCCGCAAGCGTAATATAATTTTTTTCCGTCTTCCTGCTTTCGTGATCCGCGCGAAGCCGGGTGTATTCGCTCTTCATTTTTCGTTTGAAAGCTTCGGTAGTCTCTGCGCTGATCAGCTCGCTGGCCACCGGAACCGAACGTGATGCATCGAGCACATGAACCACCGCACCGTCATACACCGGATCGATCTTGACAGCGGTATGTATCCGCGAGGTAGTTGCGCCGCCGATCAAAAGCGGCAGGGTCATCTTTTCCCGCTGCATTTCCTTTGCCACGTGAACCATCTCATCCAGTGACGGAGTGATCAAACCACTCAATCCGACGACGTCAACTTTTTCAGATTTTGCCGCCGCAATAATTTTTTCCGTCGGCACCATGACACCCAGATCAACCACCTCGTAGTTATTGCACGCGAGCACAACGCCGACAATGTTTTTTCCGATATCGTGAACATCGCCTTTTACCGTCGCCAGGAGGATCCGTGCAGCCGGTTTTTGCACCGCGCCACTTTTCCTTTTTTCCTCCTCCAGGAAAGGTGTGAGATAAGCGACTGACTTTTTCATTACCCGCGCACTCTTAACCACTTGTGGCAGGAACATCTTGCCGGCTCCGAAGAGGTCGCCGACGACATTCATTCCAGCCATCAAAGGCCCCTCGATCACCTTCAGCGGAGAGGAATATTTTTGCCGCGCTTCCTCGGTATCCACATCGATAAAATCGATAATGCCTTTGACCAGCGCATGCGCAAGGCGCTCTTCGACGGGCATGTTTCTCCACGCATCATCAGCCTCCTTTTTCTTCGCAGACCCCTTGACCGTTTCCGCGAATTCCAGCAAGCGTTCGGTTGCATCGTCACGCCTGTTTAGCAGGACATCCTCTACACGTTCGAGCAGTTCCTTGTCGACCTGATCATAAACCTCCAGCATTGCCGGATTGACAATACCCATATCCATTCCATGCCTGATCGCATGATAAAGAAAAGCCGAGTGCATCGCCTCGCGCACTTTCTGGTTGCCCCGGAAACTGAAAGAGACGTTGCTCACGCCTCCGCTGACATGTGCGTGTGGCAGATTTTGACGTATCCACTGTGCCGCGCGGAAAAAATCCAGCGCATAATTCCTGTGTTCCTCAATACCGGTGGCTACCGGAAATATATTCGGATCGAAAATGATGTCGTGTGCGGGAAATTGTAGCTTGTCGACAAGGATGTCATACGCCCTTTTGCAAATGGCAATCCTGCGTTCGTAGGAATCGGCCTGTCCCTGCTCATCAAAAGCCATTACGACCACCGCAGCGCCGTATCGCTTAACAAGCTTCGCCTGCCTGATGAACTCCTCTTCTCCCCCCTTCATACTGATCGAGTTGACAATCCCTTTTCCCTGGAGGCATTTCAACCCTTCTTCGATCACTTCCCATTTCGAGGAGTCAACCATAACAGGAATGCGGGCGATCTCTGGTTCGGATGCCATCAGGTTCAGGAACCTGACCATGGCGGCTTTCGAATCAAGCATACCCTCGTCCATATTCACGTCGATGACCTGGGCGCCGCCGCGCACCTGGTCAAGCGCCACTTCCAGCGCTTCCTCGAATTTATCCTCCTTGATCAGTTTCAAAAAGCGCGCTGACCCGGTGACGTTCGTGCGTTCACCGATGTTAACAAAATTCGATTGTGGCGTGATCGTGATGGCCTCAAGGCCACTCAGTTTTAAATAACTAGACATGTTCAAGTGAAAACTCGCGGGGTTTATATTTTTTGGTGATCTCTGCGATCATACGTATATGGTCAGGCGTTGTGCCACAACACCCGCCGACGATATTTACCAGTCCTTCTTTCAAAAACTCTTCAATCTGCTCGGCCATTTCTTCCGGCGTCTGATCGTAATGACCGAACTCGTTTGGCAGGCCGGCGTTGGGATAGACGCTGACAAAAAATGGCGCGTTTTCGTTCAGCACCTGCAGGTAGGGTCGCAACGCGCGTGCCCCCAGCGCACAGTTCAGGCCGATACTAAGCAAGGGCACGTGTGAAACTGAAATGAGAAATGCGTCCGTCGTCTGACCGGACAATGTTCGTCCGCTTGCATCGGTGATCGTTCCCGAAACCATGATCGGCAACTCTTTTCCGGTCTCTTCAAACAATTCCTGTATTCCGAAAAGCGCGGCTTTAACGTTTAATGTGTCGATAATTGTCTCGAGCAGAAGAACGTCAACCCCTCCATCCATCAATCCTTTCGCCTGCTCTTTAAAAGCAACAACCAGTTCATCGAAAGTAATGGCGCGGAAACCGGGATTGTTGACGTCCGGTGAAAGCGACGCAGTCTTGTTGGTGGGACCCATCGCGCCCGCGACAAAACGCGGTTTGTCGGGGTCTTTACGCGTAAATTCAACAGCGGCCTCTTTCGCGATCCTTGCCGATTCAAAATTCAGGTCATAGACCACCGCTTCAAGATGATAGTCCGCCTGAGCGATGGTTGTTCCACTGAACGTATTTGTTTCGATGATATCTGCACCTGCCTCCAGGTACTGACGGTGAATATCGCTGATAATGTCCGGACGCGTAAGCGACAGCAGGTCGTTGTTCCCCTTCAGCGGGTGGGCGTGGTTCCTGAACCTTTCACCCCGAAAATCTTCTTCCTCCAGCTTATGCCGCTGGATCATTGTGCCCATGGCACCGTCTATAACAAGAATTCGTTTCTTAAGAATGTCCTGGATTTTCATTGGCCCTCCGGTTTTAATAATCTGCTTGTCCAGAGAGCCCAAATAAAGATGGGTTACTTATCTTTTTCCCGATGGTTATCGGGATGGGAGTTAGCACAACACTCCGCCAGGTGGCGGAATAGGATGCTAAGACGTCGTTGGGCCCAGTCCCTCGGTCTTTCTGGATAAGCGGTGCAAAGAAACACAATTCGTGTGATTCTGCAAAAATTTATTGCAACCTGTATCCAAATCTGATTCCGACCAATGGCATAAATCCGACCCGTTTCCGTTCGTTCGGAATCTCGAACCATTCAGATTCTTCTTCCAGAAACTGTCTCAAGAGGTCGGGCTTTTTGTAATCCACGAAACGAACCGCCCACCCGCAGTTCAGGTCCACAATAAAGTCATCAAAATAACGTGCAAAACCATATTTGAAGCCGAAGCCCATTTCCCGGTAGCGGACCAGATAATCATAACGCTGCAGATAGTTGTTCTGGCATTCGACATCGAAACATTCGGTTCTCCACTCCTGCCGGTCAAAATTTATGGCGTTCAAATAAATTTCCCCGGCTATATAGGACGAACGTTCCCGGTAAATATCGGGCAACAGATGAAACCGTGGCTCGACTTTAAGTTTAATGCCTCTTTTATCCTTAAATTCGATGTCATCGGATTTATATCTCAATACGTACCCAACCTCGCCCTGTAGCGAAAAATTGTCAGTCAGTCCACGCTCGTACGCCAGCTGGATCGTTGGGTAGAAACCGATCAGATGGAAAGGGCTGAACTTAATTGCATGAGTAGACTCCTGGCCAAAACAATCCGAAACGACCAGTAAAAACAGCGCACAGATTCTTGTCATTTAAAGATCGCCGCGTTGAACATCGATTTTGCTCAATAACTTCAGCACGTCGGACGGATCCGGATATTCGTACTGAAAGATTCCGTCCTCGCCAGTCACGGTAATGATATTTTGCCTGGCAATTACGTCGTACGCGTGAATGTCGGTGACGTGTTTCCGCAGCTGAATGTCGCGCTCATTGGTGATGTCAAAAACTTTAAACCCGGCGGGCCCTTCGCAGAGGAACAAGAAATTACTGTAAACACCGAGGCCGTGAGGGGATTCCATCGGATAATTTGCCACCAACTCCGGATCGTAAGGGTCGGTGATATCGATAATCTCCAACGCATTTGCACCACGGTTACATTCACTGCCCGCACGCAAAGTTACGTAAGCCCGGTTTCCCTGAACCACAACAGGGTCACACGAAACGATGTGCGCGTACCTGAAAATAAATGAAGGCGCGGCAGGATCGGAAATGGAGTAAATATACATGGCATCTCTCGCTCCCAGGTAAAGGTATTCGCCACGGGCAAAAATGGTTTCAAGGCCAAATCCAACCGGCACTTTGCTCAACTGCTGGAAATTGTTTTCGCCAATGTTGAAAACCGTGATCGTACTATTTCCGGCCACGTACATGTGACTTCCATTAATTGCAAACCTTGTCATGGAACCACCTTGTCCGGTCCCGGATGAATCCATCGCAGGTTCAGAGTCGCAGGCCGCAAGCAGGCAGACCTGGATGAAAAAGAACATGATATTTTTAGTACGCATAACAACCGGGATTTTGAAGTTCAGCGCTCTGCCAGGAAACTACGACTCCTTTTTTCGAATCCACACATTCGAAGTACGAGTTGCTGGGCGGCGGCACACCAAGGTCCCAGTTTTGGAGCGGCAGACTTCCGGTCTTTTTCAGGTCATTGAATGAACTGATCTGAATAGCGACCAGGTTGCCAAGGTGATCTGCATAGAGAATATCGTTACGGATCGCCATGTCGGTGTTGCCTAGTACGCGAATGAACCCTTGGGCAACCGGGTTGGCGGGATCGGTATTGTCGAAAACGTGGATGCCCTCCCCCTTTTCATTTACGAGAAGGTACTGCCCGTATACATAGATCTTTCCAGGATTCTTAAGGGTACGGGGACCATCGAATTTGATCTCTCTGGACTCCTGTGTGCCATATACGGGTCGATAACCCATACCGGTATAATCATGTCCGGCGTTGTATGGGTCCACCCAGCACCCGCCGAGGAAGAAGAGGGGTATTACCCCCCAGACTCCCGTCTTGAAAATGATTTTGGGATTCATAGGTCTTTTTTTAGAAAATTTTAACAGCGATTTTACACGTCCCTTTTTATTTTAAAGAAGTATAGGTAGTATGTTTGGAAAATAATTAAATCAAAACGACAGACCACTATTGAAATTCGCGGCAGTTGACATCGGCTCCAACGCTATCCGTTTCCAGGTATCAACCATCCTAGCCACTGATATGACCCATCCGGTGTTCAAAAAGTTGGAATATGTCCGCTTTCCCCTGCGTTTGGGTCACGATGTTTTTACCACGGGCCGGATCAGTGCCAAAAGCGTGGAGAAATTCCGAAAGCTTATGAAGGCATTTAAGCTGCTGGTTGAGCTTTATGAAGTGGATGGCTATATGTTTTGTGCCACTTCTGCGATGCGGGAATCGGAAAACGGGCAAGAGGTCGCCGAATTGATAAAGACGGAGCTTGGCATTATCATCCATATTATCGACGGCAATCGCGAAGCCGAGCTGATCAATAAGGCCATCAGCAATTTCCTGACGGATCAGACTTACCTGCACATTGATGTGGGTGGCGGTAGCACGGAGTTAAACCTTTACACGAAGGGAAATAAAATCAAAACCCGTTCATTCAAGATAGGATCCGTCCGCGTGCTGGAACATCACGATTCACCGGTCATGTGGGAAGACATGGAACATTGGGTCCGTGAAAATATCAAAAAAGAGTACGGCAAAGTTACGGCCGTCGGTACCGGCGGAAACATCAGCAAGATATTCGAACTCGCCCGCATGAAGCCCGGCAAGACGATGTCTTTACGGAAAGTTAGGCAAATGCGGGAGCTAATTACCGGCTATTCAATGGACGAACGCGTGTACAAACTGCAGATGAACCCCGATCGCGCCGACGTCATCATTCCCGCAAGCAACATCTATATCAAGGTGATGGAGTGGGCCCGCGCCTCTAATATTCTCGTGCCCGAAGTAGGCCTCAAGGACGGGATGATGCTGGACCTTTACCACCAAACGATCACCCAGACGAAGCTGGAATTTTCGTAAAAAGTTTCAAAAGGAGGCGCACTGGGAAATTCAAAAACTACGCCTAACTCCCGGTGAACCGCATACTTAGCTACAACACAACTTCAAACAACTTTAAACTTTAAACTTCAAACAACTTCAAACCTCACACCACATCAAACTTCAAACTTCGAACAACTTTAAACTTTAAACTATTAGTGTCCGGGGAAATTATGACAAGAAATGAAGCAAGGCCGAAAGACCTTGCTTTTTTCATGGTAGATTTAGTTACGACACAAAAATCTAACCATGAACAAAAGTACTCATTTCTCCGGACAGCCGACCTTCACACAACTGATTAGGCTCTT